>JAEEGL010797204.1_pt1 | contig 144286 bp, 137 predicted proteins | sample 9134231 | NCBI WGS metagenome assembly JAEEGL01 (sample SAMN16246548, study PRJNA631951) | gut metagenome | biome: gut microbiome; feature: rumen; material: fiber-attached | host: Bos | place: Iran: Karaj | collected 2018-10 | reverse complement strand
GCTTAGTTATATTCTTGTACATAATAATCACTCATCCTTTCTTCAAAAGCACAAAAAAACTAACTATTTCTAGTTAGTAATCTATTACTCTCGAAACAAAAAGTTCGAGCTTCTTATCACATTGGTAGCGACGGAGAGATTCGAACTCACGACCTCCTGGGTATGAACCAGATGCTCTAGCCAACTGAGCTACATCGCCATTTACAAAGCAATAATATATTAACACAATATTATTGCTTTTTCAAGTCATTTTTTATAAAGTTTTTGCTTTTTCATATGTATCAGGTACTAATTTATTAACCTTTTCTATTATATTTGGATTTACTTTTAATTCATTATCACGAGTTACAGTATACCAAACAGAAGCTAAATAATTCTCATCACTAGTATGACCTAATCTAATCATTGACTTAGAATCAATTACTTCTTTTTCACTCATAGTTAAATAATCAGTAACTATTTCTTTAAATTTATCATATGACATTTCATCATCATAAGTAAAATAAGCAACCTTAGTATATTTAGTACCATTAAATGGTTCAATAATAAGTTTATATTCATTATTACCTAAATTTACTAAATAACTATAATAAACTACATCAGAAGCACTTATTACTTTATCATCTACTACATTCTCTTGTCCTTTAACAATCATAGTAGGTTTTAATACTTTAATAGCTTCTTCTCTAAATTCAAATGGTAAAATACTATTCTTTCTTCCATCATTATGAACTTGTCCACTATGACTTTTAACTTTAGTATTGTGAGTTTTATCTTTATCAAAATAAATACATTCATTTTTCATAATATTTAAATGTTCATTATTTAGATAAGATATATATTGTTTAGCAGCTTCTTCAAATAATGATAATTCATGATCTACAGAAGAAACCATAGTCTTAAACTCTTTAATATGTCCATTATCTATTAATATATTTATTTCATCTCTTAATATACTCTTAACTTCTCTAGTCTTATAGTTATACATCTTAATAGCTTTATCTCTATCTTCTTTAGTAGTTGATTGAGCAATTTTATTTCTATATTTCATAATATATTTAGAATAAATATCATCAAAAGAAGAATTAACTATAAAATCAATGTATTCTAATTTCTTAGCTTTCTTATATATTGTATCACTTCTCATTTTACTAAATTTAAAGTTTTTATCTGGAAAATGTAATGGTTCTTTACTATCAGTTATAACTAATCTCTTAGTACCATCATTAAATGTTAGTATTAAAGATAATTTTCCTTCTTTATCATATGCTAAAATACATGTATCATCAATCATACAAGCATCGCCAGTTTTAGATAACTCATTTACTGCTACTTGTACTATATACTTTGGAAGTCTTTTAGCATTAATATAAATAGCGCTCTTTATAATTCCATTCTCTTCTACATATTTATTAATATTACTTAATAGTGGATACATATAAGACACCTACTTTCTAATATATCATATCATATTTTTAATAAAAAAAGAATATATTTTATAAGTTAACATACTCTTTTTGTAAAATCAAATCATATATTTCATTAATTTTATAATTACCTTTTATTTTAATAGGAATATAGTTATCAGTAAATCCATAATAATAACCATCCTTTTCCTCTTCTACTAATAGCTTTACTTCTTTATTTATAAACTTATTAACATATTCTTTTTCTAATTCATTACTTAAATCTATTAATTTATGTACTCTTTCTTTTTTTATATTTCCAGGTACTTTATTACTCATTCTACTAGCAACAGTACCATTTCTATCAGAATATGGAAATACATGTATCTTAGAAAAACCAATCTTTTTACAAAAATTATATGATTCTTCAAAATCTTCATCTGTTTCACCAGGAAATCCAACTATTACATCAGTTGAAAGTGCTATATCAGGTCTTAAAGATCTTATTTTGTTAACCATATCTTCAAAAAACTTAGTATCATATCTTCTATTCATATCTTTTAATGTCTTATCACATCCAGACTGTAGAGGAATATGTAAATGAGATACAAATTTATTATTATTCTTAATAATATCCAACATACCTTCATCTAATTCAACTATTTCTACAGAAGATAATCTAATTCTTTCTAATCCATCTATTTCACTTAATCTATTTATTAATTCATATAATCTTTTATTATCACTGTTATACTGCCCAGTATGTATACCAGATAATACTATTTCTTTATGGCCACTAATTACTAAATCACTAGCTTCCATAATACATGAATTAAATGCTTTACTCCTTACTCTACCTCTTACATAAGGAATTATACAATAAGAACAAAAATTATTACATCCATCTTCTATTTTCATAAATGCTCTATGATGATGAGAATACTTTTTAACTTCCATATCTTCAAATGAAACATCATTCATATCATAGAACTTAACAATTCTTTTCTTATTCTTTTCAAATTCTTTTATATAATCTACTATCTTAGATTTATCAAAAGTACCTAATATAATATCAGCATCTATTAAATCTTCTATTTCATTATTTCTAAACTGAGTAAAACAACCCATAGCAATAACAATGGCATTTTTGTTATTCTTTCTAATATTGTTTATAACTTGTTTACTCTTATTATCAGCAGTATTAGTAACAGTACATGAATTAACAATACATATATCAGCATCACTTTCTACTTCTTCATATCCATTTTCTAAAAGAATATTTCTTATAAATTCACTTTCATAAGAGTTTACTTTACAACCAAGTGTTTTAATTAAAAATGTTTTCATTCTAATTTAATCCTAAACTCTTTTAATATCTTTAAAAATTCTTCTTCAGCAAGATAACATTCAGCTCCAGTTACTTCTTTTGAATGAACTTCTATTTTATTAACTTTAGGACTTCCCCCTTCATGTTTTTCCTCTTTATAAGATAAAGATATATTAGCTGCATTCTTAAGTAATTGTTCATAGCTAATTATAGCTTTATTCTCTTGTTCTTCTTCATACTTTTCAATAGCAACTTGATTTACATTAGGACCAAGTTCTTCTTCTCTCTTCTTTGTATATTTAGATAATTCTTCAGCAGATATAATTGCATTTTCTTCTTCACCAAACTGATATTCATTTATAACATCATCATATGTTTTTATCATAGATGTATCTATTTGCTTAATTAATGGTTCATCATTTACTACATCACTTTCATTAGTAGCAAGTAATTCATCAAATAAATTAGTATCTGAAATTATATCATCTTGATCACGACTATTTTCTTTTTCTTCAAGTAATGTTACATAATCTTCTCTTGTTTTAATAAGAGCTATTATAAGCACAACTAAAATAATTAGTACTAATGCTAAAAATACTAAAAAATAATCACCAGTAATGAATGCGTCTAAAAATCCATCAATGTCCATAATATCACTATCCTTTTAAGTATTTGATTATTGAACTAATCATAACAGGAACTATCTCTGTTCTTAAAACAGTATTACCAAGAGAAGTTTTTATGAAATTTTTTTCAACCAAAAAACTTTCCTCCTCTTTAGATAGTCCTCCTTCAGGACCAAATACTAAACTAATTTTATCATTACAATTATCTTGTGTTAATACTTGACATATACTTTTTACATCACTATTGTCAAGACTACACAATATATTTACATCTCCTATACTTTCTATATCTTTATAACTAATAATCTTTTCTAACAAAGGAATATTAGTTCTATAAGATTGTTCAGATGCTTCTTTAATTATTTTATTCCATCTAATTAATTTCTTTTCATAATCTTTTTTAGGTAATTTAAACTTACAATGAGTATATTCTACTACAATAAATTCACTAGCACCCATTTGAGTTAAATATTTAAAAATAAAACTCATCTTTTCATCTGGTAACATAGGTACATATATTATTAAATTATCTACACTATTATTCTCTTTAAATACTTCCTTTATATTACAAGAAATTAAATCTTTGTTTAAATTACATATATAACTAGTATCTTCATAAACAACAATGATTTCATCATTCTCTTTCATTCTCATTACATTCTTAATATGATATAAATCATCTTGTTTTAAAAATAACTTATTATCTTTTTTATCCTTAGCAAAATATTCTTGCATAACTTTCTCCCTATTTTAAATCTATAATAGTTTCACCATCATTATAATTATTTGTTTTATATGAAATAACTAATTTATTTACTTTTAGTTCTTCATATACTGCTTTTTTAACAATACCTTCACCTCTACCATGAACAATAACTATCTTTTTATTATCTAATTTCTTATTCTCATCAATAAATATTTTAGTCATTGCTTTAGCACCTGTTCTATCATATCCATGTAAATCTAAATGAGGTAAATTAAATAAAAATGGATCTCTAAATTCTTTCATTCTTTTCCCTTCTTAAGAAGTTATTATATAGAAATTTGTATTTAAAAACAATAATAAGTATAAAATTTTACAAATAAAAACTATGATAAAATCATAGTTAACCAAGAGCATTTTTTTTCTCTTCTACAGTAAATTTCAAATTACTATTTTCAGATAAATCTACTACATCTTCAATGGAAAGCTTAGTAGGATCTTCTGCTTTAGGATCTCCACTAAGTAATTCTATTTGAAATTCACCATCTGTTGCCGCTAAATAATCAACAGTATATTTACTACTTACTTTAACAATAAAATCTATTGTCTTAGTACCAGTTAAATCTAACATTTCATAACCAACACAACCATTACCATCTATTCTACAATAAGTAGTTACTTTTCTTCTACCAGAAGCATCAACTCTAGCTTGTGTAACTGCATTAGTCATTATACTTTGAACATTTTCTAAAAATGTACTTTTTTTAGCATTTCTCATAGATTGAATAACATTTGGTAAAGCAAATACTAAAAGTATAGCAAGTATAGCTATAACAGCTAATAACTCAATTAATGTAAAACCTTTTTTATTTTTAATCACTATTATCACTCTTTTCTACACAATTTTCAATAATAGATTTAACTACTACTGTTTTACAACTAACTTCATCAGTACATTTATAATCAAATGTATCATTATTAACATACATATAGACTACTTGACCATCTTTATTTAATTTAATAATATACCTTGAATCATTACCTGATTTATTTAGAGTAAGAGATCTAGAACAATCATAATCATCTAAAACACTACAGTTATTAGTAAAAGTTAAATCTGGACTACTACAATAAGTAATATTTCTACCAAATGAAATAGATTCATCAGCTTTATCAAGTGAAAACTGACTTTTAGCTGAACTATATAAAGTATAAACATCATCAACAAAAGCTTTTTCTTTTGCTCTATTTAAAGCCTCTAAAACATTAGGTATAGCAATAATAACTAATATTGCCATAATAGCTATTACAGCAAGTAATTCTACTAATGTAAAACCTTTTCTATTCATATAAACATCACTATCCTTAAATAAATATTAACATAAAAAGAGAAGTTTTTCTATAACTTCTCTTAAACTTTACTTATCATATCCGTAATCTTCTTCGTCATCGTCTTCTTTATCTTTAACAAGAGCATGTGCTCCAAGAGCTGCTGCTCCAACTGTTAAACCAATACCAGCAGCAATTCCCATTGTCTTAAGACCTTTATTCTCTGGTTGAACTTCTTCTACTTCTTTTACTGTTACAGGTTCATCAATAATAGGCTCTGTTATAACTGATTCTGTATAATCTTCCATAGTTGGTTCTGTAGTTGGTTCTATAATTAATGGAGAATCTGTTACGATATCATCAGTACTACTATCTCCTAAAGAATTAGTATAACCATAACCACCTCTAGGACTATAATTAGTTGGATTCTTATCAATACCAAGTTTAGTTAATCCATCTTCATCAGTTTTAGTACTTGTTTGAATTACTCTAGCACCCTCACCTGAAGTAGTCTTCTTAGTTGTTGCTGCTGCAGCTTCTGCAGCTCTTCTTGCTGCTTCCTCAGCTGCCTTTTTAGCTTCAGTATCTGTTGTAGTTGTTGTTGTAGTTGTTGAAGTGCCTTTCTTAGCTGATTCCTCAGCAGCTTTTCTTTGTGCTTCTGCAGCTGCTTTTACTCTTGCTGCTTCTTCTTCCTCTTGTTTCTTTTTAGCTTCTTCCTCTTCTTTTTTCTTCTTAGTTTCTTCATCTTCTTTAGAAGGTGTTGTAGTTGTTGATGGTGTTGTAGTAGTTGGAGTTCCTCCACTAGTACCTGGATTACCACTAGATGTACCAGGAGATTGACTACCAGTTGTTCCTGGTGCTTGTGTACCACTAGTAGTTCTTGTATCAGCAGGATCTGTTAATGATGGATCCTCACTAGGATGTCTAGCAGCATAATAATCATCTATTAGTCCAATATAATTTGCTGCTGAATCTTTTAATGCATCATAATCATTTAAATTTAAACTGAAATCAGCTAAGAATCTTTGATTTCCAGCAGTATCAGTTGTTGGTTTTTCATACATTGCTTTAACATCATTAATAGCTTCATTTATTAATCTTTGTGCATCTGCTACTACAGGAGCAAATCCTTCTAATATTCCTTTATATGTATCTAATATTTCTTTATCAGATTTATATTTTTGTAATGTAGTTCTCATATGAGAAGTATCAGTAATAGTACAACTCTTTGGCTCTGGAGCTGCCTCACATGCTGCATTTGCTGCTTCTATTGCTTCTATTCTATCTTCTAAATCTGCTATTGCATTTGTAATTGTTGTAATTGTTCTACTTATTTCAGGTAATTTAGAATCATCTAATTCACCACTTTCAGCAAATGAACCATAATCTGTTCCTTCAACAGCTGCTATACTTGATTCTGCATCTTGTATATATTTAGTAACAGCACCCATTGCTACTTTAATAGAATCAGATATATACTGGCTTGCTTTCATATTACATTCAAGTAAGTTTTCATAATTAAGCATATTTGTTTTTACATCATCCCAAATATCGCCTTCTAATATATTACTTGCACCTATTCCAGACATAAAATCTGATACACTAGCCTTTAATGCTTGTGCTTCCGCTACACCTTCATCTAGTACTGGTACAATTGAATCAATTGCGCCTTCTAATGAAGATATGCTTATCTTTCCAACTGATCCTGCAGTTGGACTATCACATAATATTGTTGTTAATGAATCATATCTTCCTGATGCCATTACAGCTGTTTTTGCTGTATCATACAAACTTGCTGATGTATCTCTTAAGTTTTGCAAAGCTGCTGACATATCTGATGATGTAGTACCATATAATCCCTTAACACCATCAGTAAGTGTAGTTTCTGCCATTACAGAACCAGCTTTATCCATTTTATATATTTCATTAGCAATTGCATATACTGCATCTGCTTCTGCACTTAAATTACCATATAGTGTATTTGTTACTGCTCCATAATAGTCTGCTGCACTATACATTGCACCTACTATTGCAGCTTCTCCTGCTCCACCAGAATAATTCATATCTTTATGTTCAGTTATTAAGCTTTTTACAGCACTCATTGAATTTGCTACATAACTTAAATTTGAAGCTAATGAATCATTTTTTCTACTTTTATAATGACTAGCAAAATCAGCTAAATTATCATATTTTGATCTTAATGATTCTATATTTGATGTACCACCAACTAATGTCATTGCTTCTTCATAATAAGCTTGTGCTTCTGCTGCATCTTTAAATTTATGTAATTGGCCATTTTCATCCATCCACATATATGTCATATGAGCCGTAGTATTCCAACTTTCATTAGCATATGCTATTGAATCTAATAATGTCATATTATTTGGATCATAAACACCCATTACAGCAGAAATATCATCAGCAGAGCCATGATCACCATTATCATAGTATGCTAAGATAACAGTAGCACCATTAGCTGCAGCCTGTTGTAATCTACTCATATAATTAGCAGTAGCACCACCACCATTCGGAGCAAAATCAATAATTACACTATCTTTAAATACAGAATAATCAATACCACTATCACTACCACCCATAACTGATGGATCATTCAATACAATGGTAGTTGGATTACCAGTGCTTTGAATATATTGCTGAGCTGCTGCCATACATTGTGGTCCAGAATTTGAATGCCCACTAAAAGAAACAGTAGGTTCTATTCCATAATGTTCAGCTAATTGATTAGCGACATTAATAGATCCTGAATAATCACCAGTTCCTTGATGAACTGGAGCAATTACTATAACATTTTCACCCTTAGCAGCATCAAGTGTTGAATAAGTATTATCTATTCCACCAGAACCTCTACCTGCAACATAAAAAGTAGTATTTTCATCTATAACATCAGGACATTGAATAAGATACTCATGCCCATCTATAACTAAAGTATTTCCTCCACCATATCTTGTATATTGATTATTTTCAATACCTTCAAAATCAATACCAAACAATCCTATATTTAATTTCATATTACCTCCTATATCAATTTAAACAATTATTTCCATTTATAGTTTTTACACTTGCACTAAGATATTGACAACAATTACAATCTCCACCATTAGAATTAGCTAAACAATAAAAGTTTTCATCAACTAAACATGTATCAACTATTTCTCTATTCCCACTATCTGTAGAAATATTGGTAGAATATATAATTATCATACTATTATTATCTATATCATCAAATGTAACATCATTATACAAATCTGTTTCTATAAAATTTTCATTTTGAAGTTCAAATAACTTCATCTGAACATAACCCTTATTATTAAACTGTTTTCTCCAAGAATCATTTAAATCTAAATATATTAATCCAGCTCTTTGTATTCTTGCAAACTTATTAACTAGCTCTTTTCTATTTGAATCAGTATTAGATTTATCAAAAACCATAATAGATCCAACACTAGCTATTGCTACTATACTAATAACAACGAGTAATTCAATTAATGTAAAACCTTTCTTACTCATATCTTTTCTCCTACTATAATTATTATATAATTTTTTTATTATTTTTTAAACTATATTATGACTCAAATCTCTTATATGCCATCTTACCAGAGAAGAATAAGAATACAAACATAAGTACAATTGTTATTGGACTTGTTAATATATGGAATAATATACTTACAAAAGTATTAGTAAAAACCTTCTTAGCATATATATCTGATCCTTTTATAATAGATCTCTCATTATTAGTATTATAGCCAGTTAAGCAATTACCATCATCCATAATAGAAATAATCTTTTTTAATCTCATATCTCCACCATCATTAACATATGCATAATCACCAGCATTTATATCATATAATGTAGCTTCCTTTAAAATTACAAATGCATTTGATCCAATATCAGGTGATAAATAATCATTATCTACTACTACAAATGAATAACCTCTAATATTAGAAAATTTAGCTCCAGATCTTTTATCCATTACAAATATTAAAGCAACTAAACCAAAAGCTAATAAATATGTAATTATAATATATTTTATTATTTTAACTACGACTCTCACCTAAATCATCCTCCATATCATTACCATCACTTACATTATACATACCAAGAACAAAATCTGGTCTTATTGCATAAGTTATTATTTCATTTTGTATATATAAACTCATATCATTAAATAATTCATTAGCAGTTCTTTCATATTTCTTAATCGCATCATATCCAAAATCACCAGTATTAATAATAGACTTTTCTAACTCTTCTAGATTTAAAATATGATTTATATAATATATATCTATAATATCTAAAATTTTACTTCTAAGCTCTTCTATATATACTAAAGTATCACTCATACCTTTAGAATTTTGAAAACTTCTACCTAAACTTTTTATAACATTTTCTTTAAATTTTAGATTATCTTTATCATAACAATCAGAAATATTAATTAAATGCTTTATCTTATATAATTCTTTTTCATGATCACATATATATACTCCATATGATTTAATTATACCAAATATTATATGTAATAACTCATTTGGACTTGCATTTAACACTTTATTTCTTTGTTCATATATTTTATTCTTATGAACACTAAATACTTTTTCTTCTATTTCATTATTATGTTTCCTATATTGTTTTTCTAAAGATTCTTCTTTAACTTGACACTCATCTACTATTTTTAACACACTGTTATTTGTTATTTTACTTGAAGTATCTTCATAATATTTCTTAAAAAATGCAAGTTTACTATTTCCAAATCTTTTTAAAACTATTTCATCATCTAAAGATTGAAAATACTTAGTAGTACCATTATCACCTTGTCTACCACTTCTACCTTTTAATTGATTATCTATTCTTCTATTTGAATTCTTAGATACACCAATTACATATAAACCACCTAATTCATTAACACCTTTACCTAATTTAATATCTGTTCCTCTACCAGCCATATTAGTAGCAACAGTTATCATTCCAAGTTGTCCTGCTTTAGATATTTTAAGTGCTTCATTTTCATCATTCTTAGCATCTAATCTTTGATATTGAATTTTATACTCATCAAAATATTTACATATTTCATCACTTTCATTAACAGAAATAGTTCCAATTAATACTGGTCTACCAGTTTTAATACAATCTATTACTTCTTTAACAATAGCGATATATTTATAATGTTTAGAACTATATACTTCTCTTTCTAAATCATCTCTATTACTCTTTTTATTAGTAGGTACCACATATGTTTCTAGATTATATATATCTTTAAACTCACTAATATCACTAGTACCAGTCATACCACTTATACCTGTTTTATATAATCTAGCAAAATCAGGATAAGTAATCTTAGCAATATCTACTCTATTACTAGTTTTATTAATAATATATTTTCCATCTGCTAATAATTCTTCTCTTGATTCTATTGCTTCTTGTATACCATCTTCATACTTAGTCTTTTTCATTACTCTACCAGTTTGTTTATTCACTAAAGATATATCAAATACTTTTATTAAATTACCATTATAATCTTTTTTATAACCAGCATCAGTAAGTATATATTCTTTACCTTTTTCAAATAAAAATTTAGCTAATATTGCATTTGTAACAGCCATCTCTTTTCTAAAAGATTCTTCTTGTAAACTAAGAGAAGTAAACTTATCAACATTACCATATATCTCTTTATATAATCCATCTGATAAAAATAATTTCATTTCATCTTTAAATAATATAGCATCCTCAGTATATAAAGTACTCTTCTCTTTTTTAAATTGATTACATACTTTACAAGTTATAGGTCTAGATCTATAACCATTTTTTCCTTCTACAAAAGAAGCTGCCCATTTACATAATTTTTCATTATCAATTGGATTAATACCAGGCATAGAACCACTTAATATTAATGGTGTTGTTGCTTCATCTAATAATATTTGATCTGCTTCATCTATAATAGCATGATACATTTCTCTATTAATAAATCTTCTATCCTTATTTTTAACATGATTATCATCTAAATAATCAAAGGCAACTGTTTTAGCAGTACCATAAACAATATCACTCTTATATGCCTTTATTTTATTTTCTCTATAACTTAAACTTACATTTACATTTTTTTCACGAACATATGAACAAGATAAACCAAGTAAATTAAATACTTTTTCATTTGCTTCTTTATCTCTTTTAGCTAGATATTCATTAGCTGTTAATATATGAACACTTCCCCATTTAGATTTATCTATATCTGATGTAGCCATTAAAGCATACAAATAAGAAGATAAAATTTGTACTAAAGTTTTACCTTCTCCAGTTTTCATCTCAGCAATTATATTATCACTCATAGCTGCCGCAGCAATTATTTGTGTATTATAAGCATTTAACCCTAATCTTCTTCTAATAGCTTCTTTACATACAGCTAAAGCATCAGGCATTATATCCTCAATCTTAGAACCATTTCTAAGATCATTTCTAAATTTTTCAGTCATAAAAGATAATTCTTTATCAGAAAATTTAGTATACTTAAAAGAAAGAGAATTTACTCTCTCACATATATTATTAATTCTTTTTCTATTTAAAGATGTATAACTAAAAACATCTTCCATAACCTCTCCTACTATATATATAAATGATACCATTTTTACAATATTATTTCAACTTTTCAAATAAAAAGAAAGTAAAGTCTACTTTCCAAAAAATGTATTAATTACTTTATCTAATTCACCTGGATTTATTGGTTTTGATAAATATTCATCAAATCCAGCATTTAGATATTTCTCTCTCATACCTGCTATCGCATTAGCAGTTAAAACAACTACTGGCGGTAATGTAACACCAGGTATCTTTTTTAAATTATTTAATGTTTCAATACCATCCATCTCAGGCATCATATAATCCATAAATATAATATCAAACTTTTCACCATTACTTATTTTTTCAATACATGATTTAGCACTAGTTGCAGTATCTACTTTAAATTTATATTTTTCAATAGTTTTTTGAGCAACTTTAATATTCAATACATTATCATCAACTATTAAAGCAGTATATGAAGAACAATCTAATGCAGTATTCTCACTATTATTCATATTATTTCTCATATTAGAAAAAGGATCATTATTATCTTTTTTTCCAAAACCAAAAAGAAATGAATAACCTGCATTTACTAATTTAGAATAATCACCAAAATAATTTTCATCCATTGTCAAATTCATATTCCACCTATTTATAAATAAATTTTATCATTTTTAAAAAAATATTTCAATAAAATAAGAGAGTAACAACTCTCTTATTTCTTTTTAAAGAATTTATTTACAACTCTATCAAGTTCATGTGTATTAATAGGTTTAGATAAATAATCATCAAATCCTTCTTTTAAATACATCTCTTTCATACCAGCTATTGCATTAGCTGTTAATGCTATTACAGGTGGTAAAACATATCCATCTAATTTCTTAAGAACATGAAGTGTTTCAATACCATCCATCTCAGGCATCATATGATCCATAAATATACCATCATATTTAACTTCATTCTTAACTAAGTCTACACATTCTTTACCACTAGTAACACTTTCAACTTGGAATTTATATTTTTCAAGAAGTCTTTTAGCAACTTTAATATTTAATACATTATCATCAACAATTAATACCTTAAATGCAGAACAATCTAGTTTTTCATCACTATTAGTAGTATTGGCAACAGCACTACCTAATGGAGTAGCATCAATAATCTTTTGAGCTATTTCAATGAAGAATGTAGTACCTACTCTATACTCACTTTCAAACCATATCTTACCATCTAAAGAATCAATATATTGTTTAGTGATAACAAGTCCTAAACCAGCACCCTCTTCTTCATTACCAAGTTCATTTTCAATCTTTTGACCTTTAACAAATACTTTATCTCTATCTTCAGGTTTAATACCAATACCTGTATCAGATACTTTGAATAATAAATGTTCATAACCATTACTTCTTGTTGAAGAAAGTGTAATAGTTATTCTACCTACCTCAGTAAATTTAATAGCATTTAATACAACATTTAATAAAGATTGATAAATCTTAGAAGAATCACCATGTAATACTGCAGAAGTACTTTGATCAATATTAATCATTAACTTAACAGGTTTAGCACCTAATTTTTGTTTAGATACATTAATTACGTTATTTATAATATCATTAATATTATAATCTATCTCTGATAATGTTTCCTTACCTGTTTCAATCTTAGAAATATCTAAAATATTATTAATAATATCAAGTAGTTTATTACCAGAATCAACAATCTGTTTAATATTATCTTTTACTTCTTTTTCATCAAACTCAGGCATATTATTTAACTCATCACATAAACTAATAATTAAGTTCATAGGCATCTTAATTTCATAAGACATATTTGATAAGAAATCTGTTTTAGCTTGATTTGATTTTTCTATATCTTCTTGTGAATTATTTATTTCTTTAATAATTTCCAAATCTGGATTTTCAATCATAAAGTATAACAAATATAGTAGCATAGTATATAGAATTGGTGAGAAAGATACATAAGTAAATATTCCTTGTAATATGAAGAATACTAATACCATAGCTATAATAGATATAGATATAATAGCATCTACTTTATGTTTTCCTCTTTTGAAATATGCATAATAAACAAGAATAATTAGAACATATACAACAACGAAAATCGATGGTATATAAACTCCCTTCATTGGGAAATATTCTATCTTGTTAATATCTTGTAATTCATCTACTACACTAATAGCTGGTATAAATAATACAGCTAAAGTTCCAATACAAAATAACGCAGTAGAAACAATTGTTATTTTATTATATTTAACCATTTCTATAAATGATAACGAATCAACATTATCAAATAATGCAATAATATAATAAATAAATATTAACCAAATTATAATTGTTATACTATAGTGTATCTTAGTAGAAATTTCTATCCATATTTCTGCTACTTGATAATTTACTTGAAAAGCAAATAATATCTCAGTTGCTGCATAAGCAATAACTAAAAACATAATAATTTTAAATAATACATTTTTAATAGTCTTAAATTGATCTTTAGAATAATATATTATTAAAAGTAAAACTATTAATGGTAAAGAACCAACTGTTAAAAAGTTTCCAAAAAGGTTAGCACTCATTGTCTATCACCATCCTCTTTAGCAAAATACTTATTAATAATCTTATTAAGTTCTCTAAATATAATTGGCTTATTTAAATAATCACTATATCCATCAGCAACAAATGATTCTCTTGAACCATCAAATACATTAGCTGTAAGAACAACTACTGGTGGTAGTGGAATTCCTAAAGCATTAAGAGCTCTTAATGTTGCATTACCATCCATACCAGGCATTAATTTATCTAAGAATATAATATCAAATTTACCATTTTTAACTAAATCAACACATTCAGGACCATTAGTAGCAGTAACAACAGTGAAGTTATATTGTTCTAAATAACGAGATGCTAATTTAATATTAATTTCAGCATCATCTACTACTAATACTGTCTTACCAGTTAAATCGATAAGAGATTTAGTTCTTTCATGAGCAGCAAGTTTTTCAGTAAATATATTTCCTATTGGTTCTGCATTAGTAACTTTTTGTCTTATTTTAATAACATATCTAGTTCCTTTACCTCTTTCATTATAGAAATATATTTTTCCACCCATAATACTAACTAATTGTTTAGCAATGATAATACCAAGTTCAATACTATTCATATTATTTGATTGAGCATTTTCAATATTAACAAAATCACTGAAATCTCTTTCAAATATTTCACTTGTCATCGCATGACCAGAGTTAGTAATAGTATAGTTAAATTCAAATAATCCTTCTTTAATTGTTTTACCACTTACATCAAGTTTAACTTCACCATAATTAGTATAATCAATAGCATTTAAAATAACATATGTAATTATTTTATAAACCTTTTGAGCATCTCCTCTAAATCCTTTAGGAATAGATTCATCAACATTTATACTAAATTTTAACTCATCTTTATATATCTTAGATGGTATTAAACTATTTACTTCAAATAATAGATTTTCAAGTAAATAATCACTATCAGTAACTACTTCTTTTCCACTCTCAATACTAGAAATATCTAAAATATTATTAATCAAATCCATTAAAGAAGAACTAGCATTATTAATACTATCCATATCTTTTTTAAGAATATCATAATTTAAATTTTCTTCATTCAATAATGTTTCACTAAAACCTAATATTGTATTCATAGGAGTTCTTATTTCATGAGACATATTTATTAAGAACTCTGTTTTAGCTTTATTAGCTTTTTCAGCTGCTTCTTTAGATTTCTTATATAAATAAACTAATTTATTATCTTGATTCTCTATTGTGAAATATGTTTGAAGCATAATCAAAGATTCTACAAAAGCAGTATGATTAAAATAGTAATTAAATACATATTCTAATAATAGTAAAACTAAATAAAACATAAATATTAAATATAATGGAAGCATATTTATATTTCGAATTTTAGCAACATATAAAGAAAGTACTACTAATATAAAACCACTACCTATAATCGTAAATATATCAAAGAAATATTTTATTGGTCCACTTAAAGTATAAGGTGAGTTATTAATACCACCTACATATTCAAATCTACAAATAAATGCATATATTAATGCATATAAAACACATCCACCTATTACATAATAGAATTTTTTATTAAATTTGTTGTTGGTTTTATCAACAAAGAATAAGTTATCATATACCAAACACAGTGTATATAACATATAACCTAAATCCCATATCATTGCTACAAAGAAATATGCTCTGCATGTCAAAGCAGACAAAAATTCATGTTCAGCATGATGTTCAACAGCAAGAGGCATTAAAAATTCAAATAGAATACACAATATATTTAAAGCAATTGTTACAATGAAAAGCGTGGTTGAAACACTCTTAACTCTTTCTTTTCTTAGATACATGAATACAATAATACCTATAAATACAATTGAAACAATTGCTAGACTTACGCTATTAAAATAAACATGCGTTGTACCAGTGTTAGTTGATAACATAAATAACCAACTCCTAATCTTATCCTCTATAATATAATATAACATGAATTATATTAATTTTCAATTAAAAAAGAAGTATTTCTACTTCTTAAATAATTTATTTATTACCCTATCAAGTTCATTAACATTTATTGGTTTTGATAAGTAGTCATTGAAACCTTCATTTAAGTACATTTCCTTCATTCCAGCTATAGCATTTGCTGTAAGAGCAACAACTGGTGGTATAGTATAACCCTCTAATCTCTTAAGAACATGAAGTGTTTCAATACCATCCATTTCAGGCATCATATGATCCATAAATATAACATCAAATTTTTCATCATCTTTTATTTTATCAATACATTCTTTTCCACTTGTAACACTATCAATTTGGAATTTATATTTTTCAATCAATCTCTTAGCAACTTTAATATTAAGCATATTATCATCAACAATAAGAGCTCTAAATGCAGAACAATCTAACTTTTCATCTTGATTTGTAGTTGTCTTAACAGCACTACCTATTGGAGTAGCATCTACTATTTTTTGTGCTATTTCTATATAGAAAGTTGAACCAGCTCTATAAGAACTTTCAAACCAAATCTTTCCACCTAAAGAATCAACATATTGTTTAGTAATAGCAAGTCCAAGTCCAGCACCTTCATCAGCAAAAATATCACTATCTATCTTTTTACCTTTTTCAAATATAGAAGGTTTATCTTCATCTTTAATACCAATACCTGTATCAGATACTTTGAATAATAAATGTTCAAAACCATTACTTCTTGTTGAAGAAAGTGTAATAGTTATTCTTCCTACTTCAGTATATTTAGTAGCATTTAATACAACATTTAATAAAGATTGATATACCTTAGAAGAATCTCCATGTAATACTGCTGCTGTACTTTGATCTATATTAATCATCAACTTAATTTGTTTAGAACCTATTTTTTGTTTAGCAACATTTATAACATTAGAAACTATATCACCTACACTATAATCTGTTTCAGATAAAGTATCTTTACCAGTTTCAATCTTAGAAATATCTAAAATGTTATTAATAATATCAAGTAATTTATTTCCAGAATCAACTATTTGTTGAATATTTTCTCTTGCTTCTTGCTCATCAAATGTAGCACTATTATTTAACTCATCACATAAACTAATAATTAAGTTCATAGGCATCTTAATTTCATAAGACATATTTGATAAGAAATCTGTTTTAGCTTGATTTGATTTTTCTATATTCTCTCTAGAATCATTTATTTCATTTAAAATTGCTAAATCTGGATTTTCTAATATAAAGTATATTAAATACACAAATGTAACACCCATAAATGGTATAAATGATACATTTTCAATTATTAATTGGAATGAAAAGAATATAATTCCTATAGATAAAAATATATATACTAATTTTTTTAAATCAGAATTATTTTTCTTATAAGAAAGAACAGCACATACAACAAGAACTATTGTATAGTATGGGAATGCTATAACCATAAGTTCTTTAGGGAAGAAATGTAATGTTTCTACACTTAAATTATATGGCATAATCAATGATAATATTGTAAATACAACTATAACTCCACAAGTTATTTTTAATATCTTACTTCTTAAACAAAATTCTTTAATTGATTCATTTTTAACATCTGCATATTTACATATAACATATAGAAGTAATAAACCAACCCACAAGAATCCTACTCCACAGTGGAATCTAAATAAAATTGTAGTAAGGATTTCAAGTTTTAAAAATTTAGAAATCAAAACAGCTACTAATTCAGTAATAGCAAAAATTAGACACAAAATTAATAAGCATCTATATAACTTAGTATTAGTACTATTTAATAATTCTTTAGAATAAAAAGTCATCATAAGAATTATCAAAAATACTAGTGCATTAACTGTTAAGAAAAAACTAAATTCCATAACTTACTCCTTTCACTCAATTTTTTTATCTAAAACTGTTCTAATAAGTTTATCTAACTTTTTAAAACTCAAAGGTTTAGATAAATAATCTGTAAAACCTTCTTCTAAAAACCTTTCTCTAATGCCATCATAAACATTAGCTGTTAAAGCCACAATTGGAGGTAAACTCATACCAAGAGAAAACAACGCTTTCAAAGTTTGAGAACCATCCATCTCAGGCATCATATGATCTATTAAAACTAAATCATATTTATTATTTTTTATTAATTCAACGCATTCTTTACCACTTGATGCAGTTTCAACATTAAACTTAAATTGCGATAAATATCTTTTAGCAACTTTTAAATTAACTAAAGCATCATCAACAATAAGAACTGTTTTACCACTACAATCATATATTTCATTAGTATTAATAGTACCACTAATACTATCAAAAATATTACCTATAGGTTCAGTACTTCTAACTTTTTGTCTAACAATAAACTCATACTTAGTACCTTCGCCCTTTTTATTAACAAATTTAATTTTACCTCTAACCATCTTTGCTAACTGTTTAGCAATAATAATACCAAGTTCAATACTATTTGTATTATTACTTTGAGCATTTTCTATATTAACAAAATCATTAAAATCTCTATTAAATACTTCACTTGTCATAGCATGACCTGTATTAGAAATTACATAATGAAATTCAAAAATTTCATCTCTTATATATTTACCATCTACAGTTAACTTAACTTCTCCATAATTAGTATATTCAATAGCATTAACTAATATAGAAGTAACAATTTTATATATCTTATATGAATCTCCTCTTAAATTCTTAGGAACACTTTCATTAATAGAAATATTAAATTGTAAATTATCTTTATTAATCTTAGAAGGAATCAAACTATTAATCTCAAAAATAACATTTTCAAGAGAATAATCATTCTCACCAAGAACTTCCTTACCTGTATCCAAATTCGATATTTCTAAAATATTATTAATCAGATCAATCAGTGTATTACTAGCACTTGTAATGCTAACCATATCTCTTCTTAAATCATCTTCAGTAAAATGAGCATCACCTAAAAGTGAATTACTAAAACCTAATATTGTATTCATAGGTGTTCTTATTTCATGAGACATATTAATTAAGAACTCAGTTTTAGCTTTATTAGCAATTTCTGCCTCTTCTTGAGCCTTCTTATATGAATATAATAATTTATTATCTTGACTTTCAACTGTGAAATATAAAATAATAATAATACCAGCATGAAAAGTACCATTAATATTAATAAAATAATTAGAAAAATATTCTAAAGCTAATAATGCTACATAAACCATAAATGCTACATATATAGGTAGCATATATATATTTCTAACATATTCATCATTAACAGCAAGTATATACAAAACACAGAAACTACCAAACAAAATATATAAATGATAAAAGAACATCGCAGGTCCACAAATAGTATAAGGCATACCATTGATACCACCTACATATTCAAATTTAACAAATAACATCATAATTAATGGAAATATTAAACTTAAACCTAAAACAATATATAACCACAGATATTTCTTTTCAAATTTCTTAAATACTTTATCTCCATAAACTACTAAAATAATATATACAAATAGTAAAGTTCCCCACTCACACAAAAGAAAATAATAAAATTTGTTAACAATTTCATTCAATATATCATGTTTTTCCATATTTTCAATCGTATAAGGACATATCATTTCAAAAATCAAAACAAAAAAAGTAAAAATCAAAAGATATAAAAAGTATTTACTATCACCTTGTGATTTTTTCATTTTATTATAATATGTAACTAATATAAGACCTAAAAAGAACAAAGAAACTACAGACATGCATATACTATTATAATAGGTTGCAGTAGCATTAGCTTCAATAGATCTAAACATATTTGTAGCCTCCTTCCTATTCTATATTTTAGTATACTATTTTTTTAAAAAAAGTGCAATTATTATTGCACTTTTTTTATACTATTAACTATCAATTGCCAGTTATTTCCTCTTTTCTCAACCTTAGAATTAAATATATAAATATTATTTATTTTTATATCCCTATTTTTACTAAAAACATCTGGAAAAAGTATCCCTTCACATACACCATTCTCATCACTTAATGATACAAAAGCCATATCATCACCATTCTTAGTTTTTATAGTTTTAATCTTCTCAACCATTAACATAATATTAACATTTTTATTAAAAAATTCTTTATAATTACTAAAATTAACTAAAGATTTTCTATCATATTTAACAATCGGATGATTCGAAATATAAAAACCATAATTCTTAATCTCATTAAATATATTTTCACTATCACTATAATCATCTATATATTCAAAAGAAGGAACACTAAGAATAGTATTTAAATCTCTACATAAATTTATATAATTAATTATTTCATCTATATTTTGTATATATAATTTTTTATTAATATTTTTAAAAGCATTACATTCTATTAAAGAAATAACATTATTTTTATTAACTTTATCACCATAACATCTAATCATAAAATCAATAAAACTATCAAAAGGTTTTTCTTTTCTCTTTTCTACAATAAATTCACTAGTGCTTTTCTTAATATCTTTAATTAAAGTAAAAGGTATTACAATCTTATTACCATTAATAACAAACTCACTAAATGATTTATTAATATCAATATTTATAAAATCCACATTAAAATACTTAGATTCATTTATATATTCTTTAATATTAGTACTAATAGAATTATTAAGTAAATTTTTCATAAAATAAACACTATAATTAGCTTTTAAATATGCCATTTGATAAGCTAAATGAGTATAAACTACAGAATGTGATTTATTAAATCCATAACCAGCAAAAGCACTTATTTGATCAAATAACTCATTTGAAACACCACTATCATATCCTAACTTACTAAGTCCTTTTATAAACTTATCTCTACTTTCTTCAATAAGCTTATAATTCTTTTTACTCATTGCTCTTCTAACATTATCAGCTTCAGAATATGAAAAACCACCAAGTTTCTTTAATATTTCTAATACTTGTTCCTGATAAATAATAACTCCATATGTAGAACTCAATAATTCATTTAATTCTTTAATCTTAAAATCTATTTTCTTTTTTCCAGTTTTATATGCAATATAATCAGGAATACTATCCCTCGCGCCAGGTCTAGATAAAGCAATCGCATCAATTAAATCATTAAAATTACTTACATTTAGATCACTAAGAACTCTTTTCATTAAACTAGTTTCAAATTGAAAAATACCATTAGTATAACTATTCTTAAAAACATCAAAAGTCTTTTTATCATCTAAAGATATTTTATTAATATCAAAATCTTTATTATCTATTTTTACTTCACTAATAATATTATATAAATAATCTAAATTCTTAATAGATAAAATATCCATCTTTAATAAACCTTGACTCTCTATATATTCTTTAGAATAGCCAGTTAATACATTATCATTTGATTTATAAAGAGGCATTATATCATTTAAAGGTATATCACTTATAACAACACCAGCTGCTGTTATACTAGTATCTCTTTTTAGATTACATAATCTACTACATATATTAACAAGATTTTTAATCCTATCATTTCTTCTAACAATCATCATAAATTCTTTATTGTTCTTTAACTCTTCAAAATCCTTTTCTTTATCAATTTTCTTAGTTAAATTATCAACAATAACATTATCTATCTTTAATACTTTAGATACCTCTCTTAAAACAGCCTTAGGTGCCATAGTATTAAAAGAAATAATTCTTGCTACTTTATCACTACCATATTTATTAATTAAATAGTCTATTATTAAACCTCTCTTATTAGATTCAAAATCAACATCTATATCTGGCATAGTAACTCTTCCAGGATTTAAAAATCTTTCAAATATTAAATCATATTTTAAAGGATCAATATCTATAATACCTAAAGAATAATTAACTAAAGAAGATGCTCCACTTCCTCTACCAGGACCAACTAAAATATCATTCTTTTTAGCATATAAAACTAAATCATAAACTATTAAAAAATAATCTACAAAATTCATTTGTTCAATAACAGATAATTCATATTTAAGTCTATCTTTATACTTATCACTAACAACCCCACCTAGTCTTTTTTCTAATCCTTTTTTAGAAAGTGCTCTTAAAAAACTAACTGAGTCTTCTTTATATATAGGTATATGCATTTTAACATCAGGTAATTCAATGTTAATAAGTGATACAAATTTCTTAGTATTTATTACTTCTTCATTAGAATAATCTACATCTATACATAAATCTTTAATAATAATTTCTTCATCAATATCCTTTTTCTCATCAATATATTTTAAATATTTATAATATTCTTTATCTTCTTTATTCAAATAACAAATCTTAGGTATAAAAACTATATTATTAGTTAAAACACATGAACTATTCTTTTCTTCTTTATTAGAATATCCTAAATAAACATAATCAAACAAATTATTAAAAAAATCATAATCTTTATAATTACATACACATATTATATTAGAATTATATTTTTTAATAACATCCATATCAATATCAAATATATTTTTATAACTAACTATTTTAAATAAATTAACAAGTCCATCATAATTCATAGCATATAAAATAAATGATTTATTATCTATTAATAATTCACTACCTACTATTCCATTAATATTATTCTTTTTACATTTTGTTAAGAACTCATATGTTCCAAATAAATTAGTATCAGTTATTCCAATAGTATTAATATTATTATTTATTGCATATGAAATAATCTCATCTATTTTGATAAGACTATTCATAAGATCATTATCAGTTTTAATATTAACTGGAATATACATAATAATACCTCTAAATCAATTTTATCATAAAATAAAAAGTAGATTAATATTTTTCATCTACTTTATCAAAATCAACTTTATCCATTTCTTCAATTACTTCTAATTGATTTTCTATTATTTGTCTAAGTCTTCTCTTTAATACATTAGTATTACGTTTTAATTGATCTGCTTGAGCTTGAGCTCTTTCAGCTTTCAAAAGAGCATCATTTATTATTCTATTAGCATTATGTCTTGCTTCTGTTATAAGAGCATTAGCTTCTCTTCTAGCACTACTTTTAATTTGATCGCCTGCTGATTCAGCAGTATAGATAGCTTTATTCATAGTATCTTCAATTCGTTGATAATAAGCTATTTGTTCAGTAAGTTTTTTGTTTTCTTCTTGTGTTCTTTTACTTTTTTCAAGTAATTGTTCATAATTCTTAATAACATCATCTAAAAACTTTTGAACTTGAACTTTATCATAACCACGAAAAACAGTATCAAACTTTTTCATGCTAATCCTCCTATATATATTTTTTTTATAAATTAATATTACCAATCCTCAGTAGTATCTTTCTTAGTACTTTTCTTTTCTGCTTCCTCAGATATATTTCCCTCTATTTCAAATCCCTTAGGTGCACAAAGAACAATTCCAGGACCGAGTTTTTGCATATTTCCTTCAATAGCATAAGCAACACCATTTAAAAAATCCATTATTCTCTTTGAAACATCAGTTGTAACTCTCTTAAAATTAACAACAACTTGATTATTTGCTTTTAAATAATCTGCTATTTGAAATGCTTCAGAAAAAGCTCTAGGTTCTACAAGAATAGTTTTATTTTTATATTCTTCATTCTTATCTTTTAAGAATGTTTCCTCTACTGTTCCTTCACCATCTTCATCACCAGGTGTTTTAAATATTTTATCAACAAGTCCCATAATTAATCCTCCTCATATTCTACATATATCATTTTATCATATAAAAAATATTCATTCAATCAAAAACAAAAATAATTTTAAATTTATTCTACCTACATAATAATTATATCATTTTAAACAAAAAAAAGAAGATATTTCTATCTTCTTATTATTAATATTATAAGTGATAATCTGCTTCACCAAGTGAACAATTATGAGTCTCCCATTGACTAATAATTAATTTCTTCTTTTCTTCTGGATTAAATTCATCATCAGTCATATAACTTGGTTTTGAACATCCTGGAGTTAATAAGCAAGCAGCTCCATCTACAGCATCATTAACATACTTAGTATCCCAACAATTTGATGCAACTTCTTTAACATATTTCTTAACTTGTTCGATTATCTCTTTTAGTGACTTACAACTAGCTGCTGCATTTTGTCCAGCATTAGTACCAGTTTCAGTTACAACATTTTTCTTAAATCTTGCATATTCTCTGCTATTACCTTCTTTATCCCTAACAGCAGTTAATTTAACTTCAGAAACTCCACTTATTTCAAAATCTTTCTTAGTTAAACTATTATCATATAGATACATCTTACAAGTTCCATCAGCTGTTTTATTATCAGAAGTAGTTTTATTTTCTTCTTTTTTAGCATTAGGATCATTTACTGTAATAGTACACTTTGCTGATTTACCATTTGATGCTTTAGCAGTAATTGTAGCTTTACCTGCTTTAGTATCATTAGCAGTAACAGTACCATTTTCATCTACAGTTGCTATAGTATTATCACTACTTGTCCATGTAACTGTTTTATCATCAGCATCAGCTGGTTTAATCTTAGCTTTAATTGTAACTGTTTTTCCTAAATCTATTGTTTTCTTTGTAGGATCAACAGTAACTTTAGTAACAGCTACTGGAGGTTTTTCAGGTTCAGGTTCAATAGTACATGTAGCATCATTATCTTCATAACTCTTTACTTCTTTTCTTTCTTTAACATCTTTAGAAGTATACTTAATTCCATTAATTGTAACAGTATCTTCACTTATTTCTGCTTTAATTGATTTTGGTTCTCTAAATGTAACACAAGTATTAGAAGTTAATGTTTTAAGACTAGTCAAATCAAATGACTTTTCAGACTCAACATATGTACCAGCAGTTACTTGAGTACTATTAGTAGAATCATATAGCAAATATGTCTTATCATCATATAATGCTAATTCATAATCTTTACCACCTTCACTAGCAGTAAATAATTTATATCCATGATCAACTTCAGGTTCAACTGGAGTATTATTTTCAACTGGTTTTTCAGGTTCAGGTTCTTCCTTCTTTAAACCACCCAAAGCAAAGAACACAATTACACCAATAACAATTGCTCCTACTACAGCTCCGATTATAATTGGAGTTTTACTTTTTTTAGGTTCTCCACCTTCAGCTGGTGCTGCACTTCCATCAGGAGCAGGAATACTTCCATCAGTAGGAACTGTAGGAGTTTCTACTGTAGGTGAAACAGGTGTTTCTGGTACATTTGTATAATTAATTTCTACTTGATTATCTTGAACTGGTGCTGCTTCTACAGCTGGGGCTGCCTCTACAACTGGTGTTGCTTCTACAACTGGAGCTGCTTCTACAGCTGGTGTTGCTTCTACAGCTGGTGCTGCTTCTACAGCTGGGGCTGTTTCTACAACTGGTGTTGCTTCTACAACTGGTGTTGCTTCTACAGCTGGGGCTGCTTCTACAGCTGGGGCTGCTTCTACAGCTGGGGCTGCTTCTACAGCTGGGGCTGCTTCTACAGCTGGTGCTGCTTCTACAGCTGGGGCTGCTTCTACAGCTGGTGCTGCTTCTACAGCTGGGGCTGCTTCTACAGCTGGAGCTGCTTCTACAGCTGGTGTTGCCTCTACAGCTGGAGCTGCTTCTACAGCTGGTGTTGCCTCTACAGCTGGTGTAGTTTCAACAGCTGGTGCTACATCAACAACTGGAGCTGTTTCAGGAATTTCATTAACAGCTGGCATTGGTTCTACAACTGGAAGTTCAGCAGCTACATTTTCAACAGCTGGGGCTGCAACTGGAGCAGCAACTTCTGGAGTTGCAACTGGTGCAGCAGCTACTGGGGCTGCTTGTACAGGAACTTCTGCAGGTGCAGGAGTAGCAACAGGAGTATCAGTTGGTACAGCATTTATTTGATTAACTTGACTATTTTCTTCCATACTAAATCCCTCTATTCTATTTATCTAGTATAAGAATAACATTTTATATATAATATGTCAATTTTAAAATAAAAAAAATACACCAATATTTTTAATATTATATGTATTTTATCAATTTATTGTTTTCTAATTTTTTTGCCTTTTTCTAATATTTTCTTACTCTTTTCTTTTATAGTTTTTCTTATATATCTAATATTTGGAAAAGCATTTAAAAGTCTTCTATATGGATAACTTAATGTTTTTAAAGTTTCTCTAACTTTCTTAGACATCTCCATACTATTATCTTTCTCTTTCTTAATTAGTTTACCCTCTTTTTTGATCCTAATAAGAATATATATTGAAACAACAACATCACTAAAGAATATAATTGCTATAACATAAAATATAATATTAAATGTACTTGCAGAGAAATTATCATAAAATTTTAATATAATAGGATTCAAGAATTTTATCATAAGTACACCTAAAATACCGAAATAAAACATAGTTTTCAAACATACTCTTCCATTAATATTAAATGGTTCATCGCTATAATCCCACCATCTAGCATCAAATATCTTTTCAAGTACATATCCTGTTAAATACTCAAGTATAGTACATATTACAACAGCAAGAAAAAATAAACCTACTATATTATTTTCAAATTTTTGTAAGAATAAACTCATTAGTACAGCACCAAATCCATATAATGGACAATATGGTCCAATAAAAAAACCTCTATTAGTAAGGATTTTATCTTCTATTTTCATATAAATACATTCCATACACCATCCAAAAAATGAATATGTTATGAACATTAAAAAAAGAATTTTAAAACTTTCAAACATGTCTATTCCTCTATTCTATAAAATATGATTTATCAATATCTAAATCTTCTTTTTTAAATAGTTGATTAAATACATAAGTAATAATATTATCTTTTACAATAACATATTCTTTATTACCTTTACCATTATCACTAATTATATATACTTTATCATTATCTCTATTCATTTCATAAGTAGAAATACTTTTTATTCTATCTTCTTCTATAGTTATATTTTCTTCATCATACTTATAACTTAATAAAACAAAATAACTGCTTTCTTTAAAGCCATTTTTATTATAATTATAAAAATTAACTACATTACTTTTATCAACTTCTTTTGGAAAAAAAGATAGATCACTATGAGCATCATCATAACTCTTAATATAAGAAACATATTCATTATATCTTTTAATATCATTATTCTCATTTATTGTACTAAATGAATAATAAATACTATAAGCAACACTAATAATACCTAATACTATTGATACTACTGTTAACACAGAAAAAGTATTCATTTTACTTTTAAAAACTTTATCACTCATTCTTTTATTACTATTTACTTCTTTTTTAAATAATAAGTAATATACAATAGTAAAACATATAATTAATAATGAACACATTGCTAATATTAATCTCATTATTATTCTTCCTTCCAATTATTTATAATTAATTCTTCCCTCTTATACTTTTTAAGCACATTAATAATATCATTTTTATATTCAATTGTCATCGAAATAATAGCATTATTTAAACTATTTGGTATAAAACAAATTGAATACTTATTCATTATAACACATTTAATATCTTTAAACTTTACTTTAAAACTTTTGTTATCATCTTTATATTCAACATACTCTTTTTCTATATTAACATGTTTAATACCTTTATCATTAATATAATTTTTTATTCTTTTAATACAAGAAATATATATAAAAACATCTAGTATAAATACAAATATAAATATTCCAGTACATATTAAATAAAAACTATTTGATTCATCCATATAAAAATATATAAATAAACCAATAAACAATAATAACATTATTCCATAATATAACAACATATTAGTTAATTTATGAGCTTTTTTATGTGGATTTTTTAAAAACATTTTATAATTAAAAGCAACATATAAAAACTCATTGTAGTATTCTTTACTACCTCTTTCTTTAATACTAAATTTCATAAAATCACCTAATAAATCTATTTAAAACTTTAACATTACCTCTATCAATATCATTTGCTTCATCAAGAGTAACATAATTAGAAATATAATTAGTAACCATATTTCTAATTTGTCTATCTATTTTATTATCATTGTTTATAGCAGAAATATAACGATCATATTTAAAATCATTTACATTTCCCCATACAAAACTATTACTATTATTAAGTAAATATAATATTATTTCTTTTAAATTCTTATGAATTATTCTATCTTTTTCTACTTTATTAAATGTAAATAAATTACAATTTCTATCATCAGTTAAAAGAGCTTGTCTTTCTATTTGTTCAGTATACATATCAATCGCATCTCTAACTAACAATAATCTATCTGGACCAATCTTATTACTAATATATCTTAAATAATTAAAACCATTAATCATAGAGTGTGATATATCATATTTAATACTATCCATTCTCATCTTTTTAATATCTTCATATGTACCAGAAATACTATAAGATGTAGGAGTATCAAATAATAAAACATTTCCCTTATTTAATGTATCATTATATTTTAAATTATCATTAGAATATTTTTTAATTTCATAAATATCAGCAAATCCACCTCTAATATTAGTAAGTTTTAACCTTTTCAATAAATTATGAAAATCTCTATCTAACATAGTCTTTTCTTTACCATCATATTTTAAATACAAATTATATACATCTTCTAAATTCTCTACATGATTAAATTTACATAAATAATAAAATCTTGTTCCTTCATATTTACATAAAACTTCATTATATGAAACATCCCTTAAATCAAGCATAAATCCCCCTAATTAAGTAGGCATATTATATCATAAGAGAAATAAATATTCAATTACAACAATTCCTTAATTCTCTTCTCAATACGCTCTGGAGTGTATGCTGAAGAATATCTTTCAACAACATTTCCATTCCTATCTACTAAAAACTTTTCAAAATTCCATTTAATATTTCTAATAAGACCATGTTTTTGATCTTTTAAATATGTATAAAGAGGATCTTCTGTTCTACCATTAACACATATCTTTTTAAATTGATCGAAAGATGTATGATATCTTAATGTACAAAATGTATGTATTTCTTCATCACTACCAGGAGCTTGCCCAGCAAATTGATTACATGGAAAATCAAGTATTTCTAGTCCTTTATCATGATATTTTTGATATAACTGTTCTAATCCTTCATACTGTGGAGTAAAACCACATCCAGTAGCCGTATTAACTATTAATAATACTTTACCCTTTAGTAATCCTAAACTAAAATCCTCATCATTTCTTTTCTTAACTATAAAATCATATATACTCATTATTAGACCTCCTTTTTCCATAACTCATGTAAATTACAGTAAGCATATATAGAACATTTTCCTATGTACTCAAATGTAACTTTTGCTTCATCACCAGGAACAAATTCCTTATAAAATATTTCTTTATCTGTAACCATCATAATCCACATTATATAATGATTATCTTCCATAACATGATTAACATTTATATTTATTTTATTATTAACTATTTCATAATTAGGAATATGTTTTTCAAAAGAAGCATCTACACTATTCTCTTTTAAAACTCTCATATCATTATTACAACATATAACATTTGTATCATTAAAAGACCATATAACATTTTTACAAATATCACATTTTCTAAATACTATTTTCATATCAAATCCTCCTAAATTATTATACAAAAAAAGTAGAAATTAATCTACTTATTTATTGCTTTACCATTTACATACAAAGCATATCCATTGAAGTCTACATTACTATAATCTTCAACTTCATTTTCTATACTTGTTACATAAGAATCTGATTCTAATATCAGTTTACTAGTACTATCAAGTTTAATAGTTAAACTTTTAGCAGTATTATCTTTATTTATTTGACCACTAATACTAGAATTATTACTTAAATTTATTTCTAATGTTGATAACTCATCTACTACAACATTACCACCAACTGACTGATTAGACATATTAAGAGTAACATTACCACCATTAGATCCTTCATTACCCCATGAATCTTTTTTTATTCTAATAAAGTTTCCATATATATCTTTATTAACAATACTATTATTTTCTAAATTAATTACTGCACTTGTATTAGTAACATATAATGTATCACCCTTATTAGTAGTTATCTTACTTTCTTTAGACGTAAATGTACTAACACCAGTATCAGCATCTCCACTCATGGATTGATATAAGAATATATTTTTATATGTAGTAGATTGACCATTTAATTTATTATTTGTATCAGTTAAAGTCACTTTTTCAAGAGTAACAGAATTCTTTCCTTCTATAACTACTCCCTCAGATACATTACTAATTAATGTAGCATTTTTAACAGTAATATTAGCTGTTGAATATACCGCAGGACTTCCTTTTCCATTTGTAGTATAAGTTCCACCATTTACATTAACTGTTCCTCCGCCTCTATCACTTCTAATAGCAGCACTTGAAGTACCACTAGTAGTAATAATAAGATTAGCAGCATTCATTACTCCACCACCAGTTGTCATAATACCACCAGAATTATCCTTAGTAGTAGTAATCTTTGAATCAACAATATTTACTGTTGTACCATCTCCACTACTATTTTGAGTAGTAGCACTTCCTCCATAACTAAATACTCCATTAGCTCCATTAGCATTAGTTTCTATAGTTGAATCACTAATATATACATTAGCACCATTTCTAGCAATAATAGCTGAGTTTGTACCATAAAAACTAGTACTATCTCCACCATCAGAATCACCTGTTTTATTAACAGTTAAATTTGATAAATATGATTCAACATTTCCATTAACATCAACAGCATTTTCATCTGCTTTACTAGAACTTAAATCTTCATTAGTAACATTTTTATTAGAGGTAATTGTCTTAGATGATGAATAAGATACATCTTTATTTGAATTATTAAAATTAATATCTAATTTCATCTCATTACCTAAAATAAATTTATTTAATATAAATGAATCTAAAAATGTAAATCCTACACATAATACAATTGTTAATAACATACATGTAGTTGTCTTACTAGAACTTACAAATGTTTCTTTAAAACTTAATCTATTAAATCCTGATACTATTAGGTATGCTATTAAAAGTCCAGCAACAGCTCCATCAATAGCAAAAATAACATAATATTTAGTATCAACTTCAACATTATTATTTACTTCACCAGGTTGATTCATTTCACCACCTGGTTTATCTGGTGGAGTCATATTCTCCATATCTCCATTAGGTTTATCTGGTGAATTTCCAATCTCACCACTAGGCATAGATGGTGGATTACCACCACTCATAGTAACATTTTCATGATTTGAATTTTTTATATTATCTCTACAACTTACCATTGTAAAAAACATAAACAAAAACATTAAACATATTAAAAATAAACATATAATATTTTTAATACTTTTATCCATATATATCACTTCCTTTTTATATAAAATAACATTTTATAATCAAAAAATATTATTATTTTTATTAACTTTACATACTATTTAACTATATATCTCTCACCTCCATAATATAATTATATTTTTTATTAATTAAATAAAAATTAAAAAAAATAAATAATTATTAAAAATTATTTATTTTTAAATATAACTTTAAATGTAGTAAATCCATTACTAGAATGAGCAGATATATTACCATTATTTTTTTCTACTATACTTTTAGCTATAGCTAAACCTAAACCATATCTATTATCATTTCTATTTCTTGATTCATCAACTCTATAAAATCTTTCAAATATTTTTTCTTCTTCACCTTTTTCAATTGATTTACCTTTATTCTTAACTTCTAAAATAATACTATTTTTATTCTTATATAAATTAACAATTATTTTACCATTATTAATACTATGTTTAATAGCATTATCAAGTAATATAGAAACAAGTTGTTTAATTTCATCACTATTACAATTCAAATAAATATTATCATTAATATCATATTGAAGAGTAATATTTTTTTCAAACATTAGACTTTCAAGTACAATAGTACACTTCTCTACTAATTTAGAAATATCTATATTTTCTTTAACAGTATTAGTAGATTCAATCTTAGATAAATCTAATAAACTTTTTATTAAATTATTCATTCTTTCAGATTCATTTTGAATATTACTGATCCATTTTTCTTCATTCTTATCTTGAGATAAAGAATCAGCACTAGCCATTATAACAGCAAGAGGAGTTTTTAACTCATGAGATGCATCAGCAATAAATCTCTTTTGTGCTTCAAAAGCATCTACAGCTGGTTTAATAATCCATCTTGATAAATAAAATGATATTAAATATGAAATAATTTCTATAATTATAAATAATAGTATTGTTGTTCTATAAACTGCTGACAATCTTTGATTAGAATTAGAACAATCAACTAATATCATATAATTATTACTAACTTTATAAGAATATTTATCTCTATATAGATTACCAACATGTATAACATTTTTACTAGTGTCTATACTAGTAACAAGTTCTTTTAAATCATCATCAATATTACCATCATTTGAATGACTTATAATATCTATTATTTCATCACTTCTAAAAAAAACAGTATATATATTATTATCGATAAATCTTGTTGATTCACTAGGTCTTTTACCAAATATTCTATTATTATTAAGTATTGCTAATACTCTAACCTGTTCATCTCTATAATTTTGAAAATTATATATAAATAATAAACTTAAACTAAATACATTTAGAATTATAAATATAGATATAAATACTTTAATCTTTAGTGTCTTCACTAGATACCTCCAATCTATATCCAAGTCCTCTAAGTGCTCTTATTTTAGCATTAGATCCAATTAATTTTAACTTTCTTCTAATAAATGATAAATAAGCTTCTAAATTATTAGACTCTATATCATTATCTATTCCCCATATCTTATCATATAATTGTTCTTTAGAAATAACAATACCACTATTTTGCATAAAATATTCAAGTAATTGTAATTCTTTTAAACCTATATCAATATTTTCACCAGTAGTTTTACAAGATAAATTTGATTTCTTTAAATTTAATTCTATATCTTCAAATTCTAAAATACTATTATCTACAGAAGATGTAGAATTCTTTCTAAGTTGAATATTAACTCTAGCAATTAATTCTTCCATATGAAATGGTTTAGTAATATAATCATCTGCTCCTTTAGTAAGACCATTTAATTTATCTTCAATCTCACTTCTAGCAGTAAGCATAATAACTTTACTTTCTATATTATTATTTCTTATCTCTTTTAATATTTCAAATCCATTAACATTAGGTAACATAACATCTAATATTATTAAATTATAAATACCACTTAAAGCATTATCTAATCCTTCTTCTCCGTCATTAGATACATCTACACTATATTTTTCTTTCTTTAATCTTTCTTTTATAACATCCGCTAGATTATACTCATCTTCAACTATCAATATTCTCATAAAACCATCTCCATATAAATATTATATATTATTTTATTAAATGAATATTAAATATATTTTAAACATTTAATAATTAAATTATCACTCTTAGTAGTTTTTAAAATACAAATATATTTATATTTACCATATCTCCTAATACTAAAAATATCTCCCTCTTTTAATAAATATGAATTCTTACTTACTACTTCATAATTAACTATAACACATTTATCCTTAATCTTTTCTATAGCTTTATCTCTACTAGAATTAATAATTTTAGAAACAATACTATCTATTCTAAGAGAAGAAACAATTAACTCAATTTCTTCATATTTCTTTTCATAATCAGTTAAATAATTAATATCTATCTCTTTTAATTTAACACTATTACTTCCTATATAATTTAAATTATTTATAACATAATCTTTCATATCACTAATTATATAAAAATAATAATTTTCTTCATCAATAATAATATCTCCTAAATATCCACTATCAATATTTAATGATAATATACTGCCTAATATTTGATTATGTTTAAGTTCATTATATGAATCTATTTTTATTAATGAAACATCTGGTTCTTCATCATAATATAGTATTACTTTTTCACTATCTTTATAAGGTTTATATATCTTATACATATTCTTTTTAACATGAGATATTACTTCTTTAAATTCTTTTTCATCCAAAAACAAAGTATTATTTTTATTTAATACTTTGTCTATATTATTACGAGTTTTATATATATTTGCTCTCATATAATTATTATATCTATTAATGAGTTAATTTTAAACTCTTATTTTCTAAATTTGGATGTTCAAATTCATTATAAAAATCATTCACATTTAAATTAGGTAATTCATAATAATTAAATTCAAATTCTTTTGATACAATTGAATAAGGTTTTTCATCATAAAAAGAATAATCAAATATAATGTCTCTAACATCATCAACTAAATGACTTTTATCTAATACATAATTATTATTTTTATTAACTATTCTATATCCATAATATCTATAATGATTAAGTCTTGTTCTACCAGTATTATTACTATAATATGGATCTTTTGTCCATCCATCATGATGAACTAATCTAGTATGCATTTGCATATTACCCTTACCATCAGTAGTATAATATATTTCATTAGTATAATATTCATAATAGAATTCTAAATAATCATTATTCTTTTCCATTAGGTAATATAAATAATCAAAATTATCTAAACCATTAAACTTATTCTTAAGTAATTTATATATTTTTTCATCTTCTTTAGTTATTTCAATATAATTACTATTCCAATCATAATTTCCGACTTTTAATTTTTCATTATCCATATATTTAGAAATAACAATATCATTATTTATATTCTTAGTATATAAATGAACATGTCTATTTGGTAAATCACAATCAGATTTTTCTGAACATCCACTTAACAATAAAGAAGACATAAGAATTGTAGGAATTATCTTCTTATTCATCTTTATGCCTTTCTAACTAAATTATATTTTTTATCTAAATCAAAATCTAAATTTTTAGAAACATCTTCTAAATATTTAAAAGAAATCTTATTATAAAAATGTTTAAATTCTCTATGAGAAACTAATTCACTCTTAGGATATACTACTAAATCACTAATATCACCATAACATCCATAAAATTGATTAGAATCAATAATACTTCTATAAAACTTTACATCATCTGTGATATCTCCTTGAAAAACAAATATATCTGGATAATCTAAACTACATAAACATTCTCTAAAATCTATATTAATAGTTTTATAATAATCTCTATATTCATCTTTTAATAGTTTTACTTCATCTCTTAATTTTTTGTATTCTAAAACATCCTTATCATTTTCAGCTTTAATAATATCAAAATATAATTCATTTAATCTATTTTTAATTTCATTTCTAAATCTAGAATATTTAGATTTATTAATAAGATTCATATAATAAAAATATGCATCCAAATTAAAAGCATACTTACCTATCTTTCTATCAAAAGTAAGCTTTGCCATTTCTCTTTCCTTATCAAATATCTTAGATTTATTCTCATCTACAAGATTTCTTTTATAATCAATATCCAAATCATCAACTATATTTTTTATTCTTTTTTGCATACAATACGCACCTCTTAATAAAGTATGCATATTATAACACAAAAATATTTATATTTCTAGTTTTTTTTACTATTAATTAGTTCATTTATATATTGATATAATTCTTCATTATCAGATGATTCAATAATTATATATGATTCCTCATTATTATTTTTTATATAAGCAACACTTCCAGTATATAAGTATATTGTTGTATCATCTAATTTAAGAACATATTTATAACCACCATCAAACGTTTCATAATCATGATTATCATGAACATAAAAATACTTAAATTTAGAAATATGACTTAACCCCTCTTCATTTAAATCAACATATTTTTTATCTTCTTTTAATTTATAAGAACCTTTTTTATACTCAAAAGATTTATATAAATTATTTTCATTATATTCTTTCATAATACTATCAGTTAACTCTTTTATATCTTTTGGAACATCAAATGTCTTTTCATTAACAAATCCAAATTCTTCACCCATATTAACAGTAATATTATCATTTACTATTATTTGATAGTAATCCATTACATATAAGCAATCACAAGATTCAAAATCAAATGTTGTTTCTTTTAATTTAGATAAATAATTATTATACTTATCCTTATTTTCACCATCTAATTTAATATAAATTGGATCTACAAATGTTATATTATTAACATTATTTATTGCTTCAGCAGAACCAATATTATAACTAGGATAATATTTAATAGTAATAGAATCTATTTTATCATTAATTAGATATTCCTCACTTATACTAGTAGTATTATTTTCTACATCTTTAACTATTTTAGAATCAATTATATTATATGTAATGCCTAGTACAATAAGTAAACAAAATAAACTAATCATTAAAATAATAATTTTCTTTTCACTCATATATATCACCCTACTTTAACAATTATAACAAAATAACTAATAAAAAAAAAGAAACTAATTAGTTTCTTTCTTTAATCTTAAAGTTTCCAGTAATATTTTTTAAGAAGTTAAGTTTAGCTCTTCTTACTTTTCCTCTCTTAACAACTACAATCTTATCAATAAGTGGACTATTTACTTTAAATACTCTGTTGATACCAACGCTTCCACTTTTCTTTCTAACTGTAAAAGTTTCAGATACACTTCCACCTTTTCTAGCAGTTACAATTCCTTCATAAGCTTGAATTCTTTCTCTTTTACCTTCTTTAATCTTAACATCAACTCTAACAGTATCTCCTACTTGAAAATCAGGAATATTAGGATTGATTTGTTTCTTATTAATCCTATCGATTAAATTCATGATATATCCTCCTTTGCTTTTATCTAAATCATAAAAAAACTATTTCAGCGGATTTAAGCAATATGATAATAACACAAAATATTTTTATATTCAAGTTTTTTTGCTTATTTTAAGCACATTTTTCAATATTTTATTGAAAATTATATAAATAATTATTATAATATTAAACCAATGTGGTGATAAGAGATGGAAGAAAATGAAGCAATTGTATATATATTTGAAAGAAAAATATTAAAAGATAATAACAAAACACAAGTATCAGCATTTATACCTGTAGAAGTTGTAATTGGTACAGAACTATCTTTTAAAGATCTAGGTGGATTAAAAGTGCTTCATACAGATAATTCAGCTTTCGGAGAAAACAAAGAATTCAATTTATTAAATGATGTTAACGCTATTGGAGATAAATATGTATATGCTTTTCCTTGTTACATAGAAGGAAGAACAAATAGATCAATAGAAAGCACAATAAAAACATTAAATGAAGAATTACCTTCTCTAGAAAATAGAGTTGTATATCAAATATTTTATAAAGAAGAAAACTTTGCTAAAGAATTTTTCTATAATGATACTATTGATAGTGCTATATCAATAAATGCAGAAGATTCTTATTCACTTTATGATATTATTTATAGAGATTTTAATGGCATAAAAGAAATTGCTGATGAAATTGAAAGAAAAAAAGATAGAATATTAATATTGGATCCAATAATTGATAAAGATGATCATACTATCTATTCAGATGATATATATAAAAATGTTAGTAGAACTGTTATATGTCAAGATGAACAAATTAAAAAAATTGCAACAGCTATATCCAAAAATATGAGATTAGATGGACCTAATCTAAAATCAAATATGTTAGTATGTGGCCCTACTGGTGTTGGTAAAAGTGAAATATTTAGATGCATTGGAAAATATTGTAATATACCTGTAGTTATGGAAGACTCTACTGAATATACAGCAGCTAGTTATAAAGGAAAAGATGTAGCAGAAATGCTAGTTCACTTATATGAAGCATCAGAAGGTGACATTGAAAAAGCACAAAGAGGTATATTAGTAATTGATGAAATAGATAAAAAAGTATCTAAAAGTGGTGAACATGATACATATACAACTGCAGTAATAACTCAGTTCTTAAAAATGATGGAAGGACATATCTATCATATTAATGTTGGTAAACAAGAAGTTGAATTTGATACGTCTAATCTAACATTTGCTTTTCTAGGAGCATTTTCTGGAATAGAAAATTATTCAAGAAAAAGAAGATCACTAGGATTTGTATCAAATGAGGATGCTAAAGATGAAGAAAATACAAAAAATAGTTATAATGATGAAACATTAAAAAAATTTGGTATGCTTCCAGAATTTCTTGGTAGAAATGATACTATTGTAGTAATGGATAATTTAGGTCAAAAAGAATTTGAAAAAATAATTAGAGAATCAGATAAAAGTCAATTATTACTATATAGAGATTTATTTGATGATATTGGTATTAGATTTATATATGATGATAAAGTAATAGAAGCAATAGCTAAAAAATGTATAGAACTTGGTGTTGGAGCAAGAAGTATTAAAAAAATAGTTGAAAATGCTTTAGAAATTGCTAATTATTCAATATTTTCAAGAAATAAATATAAAGAGTTAATTATTACTCCTGAAACAATAGAAGATAACAAAAAATTCATATTAAAATAAAATAGATTGTATTCAATACAATCTATTTTTTATTTACCATCCTATTTAAACTCTTCTATTTCTTTTTCTGTAAATAAACTATCAAATAATGATATATAATTTAATGACAACATATTTTTATCTTTTTGCTTTATATAATATAAATAATTATCTTTAATAGCAAGATCGGAATCATCATTTAATAAATTAGGTTTTTTACCATACCACCCTACAACATCATTAATAGTTTTTAATGTTTTACCTTCATTATTAATTATATATACTCTGCTTAAATTACCATCATCTATATCAGTTCTAATTATTATATAATCTTTTGTTGCTATTACAAGTGGATTATTTGATTGACCAGTATAAACAGTATTACCATTTATTTTTAATGTCATTGTACAATAATCATAACCATCTTCTTTATTAGTAAGAACATTATCACAAATACCTGTATATACTACACCATTTTTTGTAAATTCTAATTCATCACCCTTTTTTTCCATATTTTGTTTTAAAGAAACAAGTTTACCATAAATATTACCAAATGTACTATTTAATAATACATTATTTTCTCCCTCTTTATCATCATCAATTGGGAATTGAGATAATGATGTAATTTTATTTGAATTATCATCATTTGTAGTATTTTGTTCAGTTGTTTTATTTGTATTTTCTTCTAAACTATTATTTACTACATCACTTGTTGTATTATTAACTACAGTATTGTTATCATTTCCTTCTTCTTTTGGTTTAATACTCAAAAAAACAATATAACATATTGCAAGTATTAATAAAATGGATAAAAAGCATATAAGTATTTTTGAACTATCATTTGTTTTTCTTTCTACATTATTTTCATAATTAAACTCATTCATTTTCACACCTCTATTTTTGATTATACTACTTACCAAAAATACTACGTAATCAAAAAATACTCATTTACAGAGCTTTTTACATTTTATAGGTGTTTTCTTAACAGTTTTAAATCGTTTGATAGTTCACGCTTTATTAAACTACTACTTAAAAACTCTTCAGGTTTATACCCTATCATTTTAATAGAATCACTTAACTTATTATTTTCAAATCTAGATGTAATTAAATTATTATATATCTTTCTAAATTCATTTTTATCTTCCCTAGCAATTAATAATAAATGATATGCAAATTGATAACCTAATCCATATAATAAAGCACTTCTAAAACCATCATATCCTTGATAAGTATCCAAATCAATAATATTACCATCACTACTATAATAATAATTATTGTAACAAAGTGAATCTAAATATTGTAAAGTGTAATGTTTTAATAATTCACCCTTTTGGTTTTTTAATAATAATCCACCTATTTCATCTATATGATTATTAATTATAAAATCATCAAATAATAACTCCATACAAGTTGAGGGTACTTCTAACATTATATCATGAAAATCAGATTTCTTTTTTTGTTGGGGAAAAACACATGTTTCTGCATCAATAGCATGACCTAATTCATGAGCAACAACATTTAATGCTCCACTATCTTGATTAATAGCTTCGGATCTTATAAAACCACTTTTAAAATATGGAAGATACACAAATTCACCAGAATGATGCTTTTTACCTAATAAAATCTTTATCCTATCATCAATTAAATATTTTTCTAACAAATTCAAATATCCATAATAGTTACAAAAGTCATATAGAACACCAGTTAAATTTTGAATATTATATACCTTATATTTACTAGGTGCATATACATAAAAGAAATCTATATCTTCAAATAACTTAGAATTATTTTTTGATAAAATTCTTAATTCATCTTTATTATTTTCAACCCAATTAGCATACTTCATTACATTTTTACCTTGAGGAATACGAAGATTTTCTAATCTTTTCATTTCATTTTCACTAACAATTAAATTTTCAGGCACATATCCATATGTATTTGCAAACAAACTTAATAACCTAGTATACTGATAATAATTTCTTGTAGCAACATCTTTTGATAATGTATGTGTCAAAATACCTTTTATTCTTTTTAAATCCTCTAGCATTATATTCTTTTTCATTTGCTTCTCCAATAAGGAAACATAAGTTTTAACATACCTTGATTCTCTATAATATCATTTTTAATTAAATTACATTCTAAAAAATCTTCTTTAGATATTCCCATCTTATCAGCAAAATCATCCAAATGAATAACATCATTTCTTGATGAAGTAACATTATAGAAAATTTTATTAAAATCTTTAATGTCATTATCCTTTAAATAATTTAAATTAAATGCAAAATAGTATCCAAGACCATATATTAACATATCTCTAAATGGATAAACATTACCATCAGCATCATATAAATTACCAGCATAATCAGTAGTAATATCATCAAGAGAATAAATATAATTTAACTCATCACTAGCATCAGCAAGTAAAGAATGTTTATAATCTTTAATAATTCTAGCAGAACTATCTATATTATTATTTATCAAATAATTTAAAAATCCCATTTCATATGTAGTCGAAGGTACTTCACATAAAATATCTGAAAAAACACTTACCTTTTTTTGTTGTGGAAATAAATAAGTTTCTGCATCAATAGCATGACCTAATTCATGAACCAAATCAGTCATAGACCAACTATTATAATTATTATGTATCGAAACTATATATCCAGTCATAGCATTAGTAATACGCGCAAAAGCAGCAGCTAAATCTTCATCAGCTACATTTTCATAAGACATTTCTATTCTATTTTCATCAAAATATTTTTTAACTATATTATATATTTTATTTCCATAAGTAGCAGAATATGACAAAATAATATCCTTAAAAGTTTTTTCATCATATCTAGTCATTTTATTATAAAAAGGACATGGTTCATAATTAATATCTTTCATAAATTTATCATAATTGTTAAAAATACTTTGAATAGTTTTTTTATTCATTTGAGTGTAAGAATGAAATAATAAAACACTTTTAAAATAAACATCATCAAGCATCTTCTTAGTACCTTTATCATCTAAAAATATTTTATCAGTATCAAAATACTCACCCATCATGCTACTATAGGCATTATTAAGTGCTACAAAACCTTCAAAACTATAAATGATATCATCTCTAGATGGACAATGAACTAAATGGTTTCTTGTTTTATATAAATCATTAAGTAATTTTTCTCTATCAATTTCCATAACTCATCCCACCTGAACATAATAATTTATTTTAATACAATTAATAATATATATCAATATTTTTACAATAAAAAAAGACACATTTTAATGTGTCTTAATAACTATTTTCTTAAAGTTAAATGTGGTCCATGACAATGACCATGTCCATAATCTAAATATGGATCACATGGCACTACAGGATGACAATCTGGTTTATAATATGGTTCACAAGGAACAACTGGTACCAAATATGGATCACAATATGGTATAACATAAACTGGAATACATTCTGGTTTAACTTCACATGGTTTACATCCATTTGGATGATTTAAAATCCATCCCATTCTATTATATTCAGCTGTATAATCATTTTGAACAACTTGATTTAATTTTTCAATACAAGGTATTAATAATTTTTGACCAAGTGAAATACGATTTGGATCAGAAAGTCCATTATAAGTTGCAAGTTTATCAACTGCTTCTTGATTAGTAAGTCCATATTGAACTCTAACTATACAATATAGTGTATCACCACTCTTAACTGTATAAGTCTTATCTGGTTCAAATTCATCATTAACAACAACTTCTTCATTATTTTCAACAACTGGAGTTGGAACTTCAAATGTTAATAATTCATTTAAATCTCTTGGAAGAATAATTACTTGTCCAATTGATAATTTATTTGGATTTTCAAGATTATTATACTCAGCTAAAGCTTCCCAAAAACCAGAATTACCATAAACTCTTTTACAAATACTACCTAATGTATCACCATCCTTAATAACATAAGTTGTAGTATTAACAGCAGCTTCTTCTAAAGCTTCTACATTTACATCTTCTGCATGTGCACTTGCTACAGGTACTCCTGCAACTACAGTTCCTGCTAAAGCAAGTGATAAAAATCTTTTTGTGTTTTTATTCATAAAACCTCACCTCTAATTAAAATATACCACAAATAAAAACAAAATCAATATTCAAAATGAATTTTCCAAATTATATAATATAGTTTTATATATAAAAAGAAGTAATTTTAAATTACTTCTTCTTACTATTTATTATAAGCTTTAATCTCTTTATTACGTCTTAATTTTTTAAGAGATCTATTTTCTATTTGTCTAATTCTTTCTCTTGTAAGACCATAAGCTCTACCTATTTCCTCAAGAGTTTGCATTTTACCATAAAAACCAAATCTTCTCTTAATAACATCTAATTCTCTTTCATCTAAATTTAAACTCTCTAATGTACTCATAAAATCTTCATTAATTATATCAACTAATCCTAAATCTCTACCGACACTAGGATCAGTAATAAAATCTCCTAAAACAGTATCATCATCTAAATCAGCAGAATTAATAGGTGTATCTAACGAAACTATATCAGGATTATATAAATAACTTTCTTCTATTTTCATTTCAGGAATACCTGTCATATTAGATAAATCCTCAGTAGTTGGTTTTCTACCAAATTCAGTCTCAAATTGATTAGTAGCTTTTCTTAGTTTAATTAACATTTCATAATAATGAACTGGTATTCTAATAGTTCTTCCTTTATCAGCAAGAGCTCTAGTTATAGATTGTCTAATCCACCAAGTTGCATAAGTACTTAATTTATAACCTTTTCTATAATCATACTTTTCAATAGCAGTCATAAGACCAAGATTACCCTCTTGTATTAAGTCCATAAGAGGTACAGAAAAATTAGCATAATATTTAGCAATAGAAACAACCAATTTTAAATTATGTTTAATAATCTCTTCAGTAGCATTTGGATCCCCTGCTTCTTTTCTTTTAAATAATTCTATCTCTTCTTCAGGAGTTAAAGTTTTATGTTTTATTTCTTCTAAATATAATCTAGTTAAATCTAAATCATGATTTCCATATTCATTAGCATACAAACTTTTTTCATCAAAAAATTCATCATCATTATTCTCAGTTAATTTATTATTATAAATACTCAAAAGTGAAATAATACTTTCATCTTCAGAAAATAAATTAATATCTAAAATAGATATACATTCAACCATCTTAGTTATCTTTTTAGAATTTTTTAATAGATATTCTGCATCAAAAGTATCAATTACTTCTCCACTATCAACTAAATATTTAAATAATTTCTTATAATTTTTAAATTGAGTAGATGAATTATAATCATCAGAAAAACTCTTATTAGCAAATTTAATAATATTATCTAATTTCTTCTTATCCATATTTAAAACCCCCTTTTTTAAGGCTATTAAATTATACCATAAAAAGGGGATTTTGTCAATTAAAAGTCATACTGAGTAAGATTATATTGATTAATTAAAGTTTGAATTGTTCCTGGATATGATTGAGAACCACCAGCATAAGCAGATAAAGATGTAGCTGCTCCTAAAGCATTTTTAGCAGCACAATTATTTAAGAAATTACCATATACATTAGAATATGCATAAAAATATTGTGTATGATAATATGTTGCTTCATAAAAATTATCAAACTTTCTTAACTTACTTACTTTAGGATGATCACCAGGATATCCAATTAAACCATATACATTATGAGAAGTTGTTTCAAAATGATCTCCATATCCTGATTCTAATATAGCTTGAGCTATTGTAATACTTGGTAAACATCCTCCATATTCAGAATAAACTATTTGAGCAGCACTAGCTATAAACTCAATAAATTCTTGATTATTCATTGCTCTAACTTGTTCTTCACTCATAGCAATAATTTCAGCTTTTGTATATTTTCCGGATTTAGAAATACCAGTAGAACTTTCCATTTCAGCTTTTTTCCTTTTAACTTCTTCAATTTCAGATTTAACACCATCAAGTTCTTTTAACATTGATTGCTTTTCACTACTATCTTCTAAATCATTAACTAAACTAGCAGCAGCCGTATAAGCTCCTTCATTAACTAAATTCTTAGCATTAATTACTTTTAATTTAGCTTCTTCAACCTTAGCGGCTTTAATTCCTTCAATAGTTGCTTTATTAAAACAACTCATTACAGTCTTAGAATTGCCAGCAGTTTCATCAGCAATCATAAATACAAAAGTTGGTATAAAGAATATAGCCATAGCAGCAACACACTTAATAATTAACTCATTAAAAGCTTTACTATTTGAGCCATCCTTAGTTGCTTTAACAAATGTCATAGTAGCAGATACTATTAACAATAATGGAACAACTACTTTAATTGCATTAATAATTATCTTTACTATTCTTAAATTAGTTAATATAGCTGAATCATCACATATATCTAATAAAAACATATAAATCACCTCAATTAACGTGTAAATGATATCATAAATTTAAATCTATATCAATAAAAAATGTAGATTGATATCTACATTAATTATAACATATTTACTCTATTCATTACTCTATCTTTACCAAGTAATTTTAATAATTCATATAAATCAGGAGTTTGTGATTTAGAAGTAACTGCTACTCTTATAACAGTACTTACATCAGCAACATTTCCTTTATAATTATCAGGATTCTCTTTATATTCCTTCATGTTACTAGTATAACCATCTAATGAATCAGTAAGATCTTTTACTTTATTAAACCAAGTATCTTTATCATCATTTTCATCAAAATATTCATTAAAGTACTTATCTAATATTTCTTTAATCTCTTTCTTATTACTTATTTTACCCCATTCATAATTCTCAGGATTATATAATTCATCATACATATACCATATAGCAGGTCTAACATCACACATAGAAGCATAATCTTTTCTAGGTTTCTTTTGTTCTCTTTCAATATTTAAAATATTAATAGTATAATCTTTATATTTATTTATTAATTCATTAAACTCTTTATCATATTCTAAAGACCATTTATCTAACATATCAAATACTTCAGTAGCCTTTAATTTACTAATATAATTCTTAGAAATATTATCTAATTTATCTAAATCAAATAAAGCTCCAGATGGACTCATCTTCTTAGGAGAAAAATCAAATTCAGTAAAATCAGCATCAGGATGTCCTTCTCTCCAAGCTTCATAATTAGAATTAGCAATAGTCATTATTGCTTCAATAACAGAATATCTAGGATAACCTTTTTCTTCATAATAATTCATTCTAGCTTCTGGATCTAATCTCTTAGAAATCTTTCTAATCTTATCTCCATCCTTCTTTAATATCAATGGAGTATGAATATATTTAGGTAACTTAAATCCAAAAGTTTTAAATAATTCATAATGAACAGGAATACTACTCATCCATTCTTGACCACGAATAACATGAGTTGTTCTCATTAAATGATCATCTACTAAATGTGCAAAATGATATGTAGGAAGTCCAGTAGAAGATTTATAAATAATTGTATCTATATCATTCTCATGTAATTCCATTTCTCCATTAGCTAGATCATTGAATTTAAACTTTTCATCAAAGTCTCCTTCACTCTTTAATCTAACAGTATAATTTTCACCCTTCTCAATTCTTTCTTTTGCTTCTTCAGGTGATAAATTTCTATACTTAGCAAACTTTCCATATATTCCAATTCTAGCTTTTGCTTTAGATTGATTCTCTCTTATAACATCCATCTCTTCTTGAGTTAAAAAGCATGGATAAGCTTTTCCTTCAGATATTAATTCTTTAATAAAAGCTTGATATATTTCTTTTCTTTCAGATTGAATATAAGGTCCATAATTTCCTTTAGTTTCATTAGTATCTCTATATTCATATTCATCAGGATTTAATTCATAATGTTCTAAAATATGTCTAATATATTCAACAGCACCTTCAACTTCTCTAGCTTGATCAGTATCTTCATTTCTTAAAAAGAAAACTCCTTTAGTATTCTTAGTAATAACATAATTAATTACTACAGAATAAAAATTACCTATATGCATAAATCCAGTAGGACTAGGAGCATATCTTGCTACAATAGCACCTTCAGGTAAATCTCTCTCAGGATAAATTTTTTCATAATCAGCTACAGTTTTCTTAATATCAGGAAACATAAATTCAGCTAAATCTTTATTTGTCATATAAAAATCACCAAAGATATTTTACTATTTTGGTGACTATTTTACAATAGATTATTAACAATATTTTTTATTAACGAGATACATCAGTAGCAAATGGTTCAGTATTTGTCTGTGTAGCCTTATCAGCATATGTATTTGATTTATAATATGTTGGTGCCATATCTTCAGCATGTAATAATGCTGTATGTACTCCAACTGCTACATTATATGCATTTTCTACTTGAGCACACATTTTACTCAAACAATCTTGTGCATTTTGAAATCCTTGAGTATTTATTCCACTTGGATATGCATTCATATCACTTAAGAAGCTTGAATGTGGATTTGTTTTTATTCCAAGACCATTTATATCACCCAAACTATTTACATGACCACCAATTGAATCTAATGATGCTTTAAGTGTTTCAACAGCTGCTAATGTATCTCTATAATTAAATTCAGCTGCATCTGTTCCACCACTAGATACAACAGCACTACTCTCATATCCAATTATTTTACCATCTTTATCATAAGTAAATTTACCTTCATTAGCTTTAAGAAATTCCTCATAAGACATATTGCTTATTTTAAAATCTCTGGCAAAATCAGCAAGAGCATCAGCTCCTATTTCAACAGCTTCAGTATCATTATCTAAATAATATTTACCATCCTTATCATGTAAATATCCACCATTAAATAATTCAATCTTACCTACAGATGTATCTAAATATGCTTGAGCAGCTTCTGTATTTTCAAATTTTACCATATTTCCAAATTCATCAATACGATAATATGTTACTGCTCTTTCTTTTCCAACTGCATATACAGTATCTTGAAGTTTTGCAGTATAAGGATCACACATTCCAAGTTCAGCAGTAACAGAGCAAGATGTAGTATGTTCATCTAAACCATCATCTTGATATAAAGCAATTAAAATATCAGCTCCAGCTTCTGAACTTTTTTGTAAATCTCCATAATATGTAGCCATTCTACCAGACACATTATAACTACCAGATTCAGAAGGAGAAACATATCTACTTTGAGCAGATACAAATACAAGTGAATCTTTTAAATCATCTAAATCATCACTATCAGATAATTCATTAAAAATACTTCTTTCACCAGTTGAATCATTTAATGCAAGCATTGTCTTAGTTTCTTTGCCTTGTGCATGTTCAGTTCTTAAATATTCAACAGCTGCTTTAGAAACATAAGTACCTGTTGTACTATGCCCCATATATACTCTTCTAGTACTATCAGCAGGAGTATCAGCAGCAATCTTATCAGCCACATAAGTTGCACCCATTATATCAGATTGTGTTTGTTTAGCAACGTTTATTAAAGCAACATTGCTTCCTTGAACAGTCTCACTATCAACAATTTTCCCTTTAATGTCTGTATATACTCCTTCAGCTCCACCTTCACATATACACAAAGTAGTATTTTCATCTATTTGATCTTTAGTAATATTATCAACTGTATATGTAGATCTAAATTCTTCATCCTTAGAATAATCCATATTATAATTATTATCAATATGTCTAACTAATGTATAAGAAAAACTATCTGGATTTTCAATAACTTCTCCTCTAGCTATTACAGCAACTTTATCACCATCATATAATACACCACTACTAGAACTAGTAATAGGTTTACCAGTTGGACCAACAGCAGATGTAGCATCAGAACCACCACTAGGTACTACTTTAATAGTTGTTGATGAATCACCACTCTCAACAGTAATATTATCATTATCTTTTAATGAATATTCATTCCACCAATATCTATCTTTTCTACTAAACTCATTAGATGGTAACAAATAATAAATATTTTCACCATCAGAAATCATTCTCATATTAATAGTTTGTTTATCACATACAGCCATACTTGCCATAAGCTTCACCTCTATTATATTAATTATAACAAATAATTATTTTCTAATAAAACAAAAGTGTCTAATTAGACACTTTATATTTTTAGAAATAACCATTATTTTCAATAACAACAATTATTATTAATGATATATATATTAACAAACATAATGATAAACCTACTATTCCAGTAATCATTCCAGCAAGTCCAACTTTTTTATCATGTTTTTTATATGAACCCGCTCCTAAAACTATAGATATTATTCCAGATGGTATTGATATATACCAAAATAATACAGTTACTATAGATATTATTCCAAGTACTAATGCAACAACATGTGATACAATTCTATTTTCTTTCTTATTCATTTCCTACTCCTTTATTTATTTCTAAACTACTTATTTCACTTAAATCATTTAAATCATGTACTTTTACATAACTTTCAGAAACAGTATATAAATCATTATCTATATATACTCCTCTCAATAATTTAGAATTACCATAATAATAGTAATAATCATTATATTTCTTTTCATGATTTATTATTCCCTTTAGTTTAAATCCATTTGTTAAATCTATATTATATACAAAATATCCTTCAGAAATATACTTCTTATTATAATTTGTATAATAACTTATTTGAGTATCATAATCTTCACTATAATCTACTGCGAACTCATCTTCATAATTATTAACAGGTATAGCAAGTAAATTCTTTTCCTTAGAGAATAATAATGCTTTAGGATTAGTTAATATTGCTGATACTGTCCTACTATCTCCTATTGTAGTTTTAGCTATCTCTTTTGGATTATTAACATCAGATATATCAAATAAACACATCTTCATTCCATTTGTTCTAACCCATGTACTAGTAACCTTACCACTACTATCTCTATTAATAACTTCTTCAGTATCCATACCTATTCCAATTAAATGATTATCATCATATGGATGTAAATAAGTACTATATCCAGGTATCTTTAACTCACCTAATACTTCAGGATTCTTCTCATCACTTAAATCAATAACAAATAATGGATCAGTATTTCTATAGGTAACTAAATATGCTTTATCACCAATAAATCTTGATGCATACATTCTTTCACCTTCAGCTACTTTATCAGTTTCACCAAGTAATTTTAATTTATCATCTAATATTGCAACTCTAGTTCCTTCATTTGTTTGTAATGCTATTCTTAAATGATTATCTTTTTCATCTAAAGAATATTGATTAACAATAGTTCCTTCAATCATAGTTGAACTATCATATTTAACACCTTTATCTTTATCAATATTAAACTTATATATCTTAGACTTAGTATTATAATCATATCTATCATTAACAGAAGTTATAAATCCTATAACACCTTTAAGAGTAAATATAGATCCAATACTAATTTTTTCATCTGCATAAGTATAATCTAATAAGTAAATATTATTCTTTGATACATATGCATTAGATATATCTATCAAATAAGATTTAACATCAAAATTCTTAATATCATTTAAATCTAAATGAGCTATTAATGTTTGAATACTCTTATCATTATCTTTTAAATATTTAATATCATTTAAACCAATTTCTTTAGTTTTATTATCTTCTTTATAACTTCTATCTATCTTATCATTCTTTTCAACTAAATATCCTTTAGAGAAAACATATAAATTTCCATCTATACATCTAGAAGTATAATATTGTTCATTTAGTTTTAAACTTTTAACTCTCTTAACATTTTGTTTATCACTAACATCATATATTTCAACTATTGTATCTAATGAATATCTATTAGTATAATTTGTAGAATTAGATGCAAAGATTACTAAATAATTCTTATATAACAATAAATCATTAGGTATAGCAGAATCTACATATATCTTTGATTCAATCTTAGTATTTTTAGAATCTTTAGCATTTGTAATAATTACTTTATTATTAGAAATAGAATAAATATAATCTCCATCAGTCTTAATAATATCTGCTTCATCTACACCTTCAACTTGAATATTTGTCTTAGAATAATCTCTTACAGAACCACCACTAGCTTCATCATTAGTAGTTGCTTGAGCATCACTAATTTCAACTACATCATCAGTCATATATCTAACACTTTTAGTTCTATAACCATAATTGTACCTATAACCATAACTATATCCACCATCTAATAAACTAAATGGCATAGTAAGTAGTTTTTCTACAAGTGAAAGTTCATAATCTTCACCCCTATAAAACTCTAATAATTGTTCTTCACTTTTTACTGTTTTTAAATTATTCTTATCATCACACCTAAATAAGCATAAAAGACAAACAACTATAACAACAGCACAAATCAATATCTTATATATCTTTTTCATTCTCACTCTCCTATTAATTAGATTATACAATAATTATTAAATTATTAAAAGTAAAAAACATCTTAATTAATAAGATGTTTTATTTCTATCCATAACAAATTATATCATGATGTTTTGTTACTTCTTTTGTATATAGATCATAATAATAATCATATCCAGTATAACAACCCCATTCATCTAATTCTTCTTTTATTTCTGCTTTGCTTTCATAAATATCTTTATCTTTATAATAATCCCATATATCATCTACTTTAACAGATTTATCTTTTACACTAATATGTATTCCCTCTTCATTATATGAATAAATCTTATAATCCTCAACATACTTACATATTTTTATTTCTTCTCCACCAATAGTAGTTAATATAAAATAATTATCAACAACAGCAACAATTAAATCATTGTGTACATATAATAACTTATCATATGATTCACTAGTATCAATTTTTTTACCAGTATTATCATAAACATTTACTACATTTCCCTCAATCGCATGAATTTTTCCATTTTCATCAAATGAAATATCATCATAATATACATTATTTTTAAAATATATTATTTCTTTTAAATCTTCAGTATATATTTTTTTATAATGTTGTCCTGATTCGATTCCTTCTAATAACACATAATATTTATATTTTCCTACTTCATCAGAATCAAAAACCATTTCTTCTACTTCATCTGGTTTTTTATTACTACGTTCACTAATAAGTACCTTTGATTCTTTAGTACTTATTAAATCTACTCTATCAAAATCATCATATCCTTTTGTTTTAAATACACTAGCAGAAATATATTTATCATCAACAATCCACATATCATGATATTCATGTTCATATAAAACTTTATCTAATGAAATTGAGTAATAATTCTCATATTTTATTTCATCATCTTCATCTTCAACGTCATATACAAATCCAATTATCTCTTTAGTTTTTGTATCTTTTACAAATTCCATATTTACTTCAAATTTATAATCAATACTAGTTACATATATATCTTTAGAATCTCTATCATATATTTTAACTCTATCTTCATCCCAATAAAAAATATATTTTGTTTTATAACTATCAATAAATTTTGCATTCTCTGATTTAGTTTTTATAATAAAATAATTTTCTTCATCACAATTAGTAGGACAATAATAATACAAATCATCTTCACATTCATATACTTCTAATTCATAACTATTATTAGAACTATCCTCTTTTTTAAGATTATTAAAATTAATAAAAGGTGACATACTTAACACATTATCTACAGTATTATTATTTTCTTCTATATTTTCATTATTTGTAACATTATTATTCCCTATATTATTAACTTCTTTATGTTGAATATTATTATAAATAAAATATCCTACAATTGCTATTACTACACAGATTAATAATGTAGATACTACTTTAGAATTATTATTATTTATTTCTTCATTATTATATTCCATATTACACCTCAGTAAAATAGTATCATATTACATATTATAAACTCATATGTTATATTCATTTTTACATATATTTTTACAAAAAAAGAAGATTGATTCTTCTTTTTTATAATGATTTTACATTTGTATTTTCGATTATTACTTCTTCACAAGGATACATTTCTAATAATTTATCTTTAGAAATACCAGTTATTATTTCAAATTTTTTATTACCCATAAACAAAGGATTATAGTTATCCATATTAATTTGAATACCCTTATCTAAATAATAATGATATCTAGCATATGATAAACTAAAACTTTGTATTAATATTTGAGGTCGAATTAATATAACATCATGTAAACCTATTGAATTATAAAAAGCAAGTTTTTGCTGTATATTTTCTACACTAAAACTAAAAACTGTAGGATAAACATCTATTATGTACAAAACTTCTTCTAGAGTATAACCAAAAGACAATATCACATCTATTTTCTGTTTCATACTCTCTATATTATAAGTAAAAATATACGGAAATCTTTTAGTCATACCTATTACTTTTTCATAAGAAAAACCTAATGACATAACATCAAATATTTTTTGTTTTATATTCTCTATACTATATGTAAATATAAAAGGAACTGTTTTTGTCATCACTATTATTTCTATTTTGCTATAACCTAATGATAATAAATCATCAATCTTTTTTTGTATACTACTCTCTTTAAAACTCATCATTCCTGGTATTGTTTTAATTATTTTTGTAGCATCTTCTCTACTATAACCAAGAGATATAAATAATTCTATTATTTGATCTATATTATTAACATTACGTGAAAGAATAAAAGGATTCTTTTCTGTTTTATTAATTATATCTTTTTTTTCTTTAAAAACTGTAGATAAACCTTCAAAACTCTTTTCAATTCTTTCTGAAGAATATTTTAAAATACGAGGAAGTTTTGTAACCATTTTTACTATTTCTTCTTTATCATATCCCATATCTATTAACTCTTCTATTCTTTTTTTAACAGAATTTATATCTTCATAATAAATACTAGGCTGTAATTCACCCATTTTAATAATATCTTTTTCTTCAAAACCATATTGAGCTAATTCCTCTTTAAAAAGATTCATATTTGTTAAATTATAATCTTCTTGTACTTTTGCAATAATTTGTTTAATTTTTTCTAAACTAGCATTTAGTATTCTTGGTTTAATTATAATTAAAGCAATAACTTCTTCTTTAGAAAAATTAAATGAAATAATATAATCTATTTTTTTATTAATATTATCTATACTTAAACCAAATATAATTGGATTACTAGTAGTAATTTTTAATACCTGCTCTTTAGAAAAACCTATTGCAATTAAATCACTTATTTTTTTACACTTATTTTCATAACTTAAACCAAATAATCGAGGAAAAAATTTATACATTTTTAAAGAATCTTCTTTTGCATATCCTAAAGAAATCATTTCATCTATTTTCTTATTAATAGTATCTATATTATAATCTAATATTTGTGAAAAAGATTTGATCATTCTTAATGCTTCTTCTTTAGTGAATCCTATCAATTGTAAATTATTAATTTTTTTATCAATTCCATTTGGAGTAAATCCTATAATTGAAGGTGATTTACTTATCATATATTTTATATCTTCACTATTATATCCATAACTAAATAGTAATTGAGTAATTACATCAAACTTATCATTTAAAGATTCTTCTTTATAATAATTAATAGGTTTTCTATTTATAATTGAAATATACTCTTCTTCGGCAAATCCTAATTTTAGAAACTTATCCTTTAACATAACTACTCCTTAGTATTTTTATTATATCATTAAAAAAATCAAAATAGTATCTATTCTATTTTGATTATTTATTTTTAAAAATTTTTTTATCTATTAACCATGGACTAACAAGTGATAATAATATACCAAGCATTCCAAGAAATTGTACTCCATCTTCTTCAGTAATATATGTTAATAACATACCACCAGAAAATAATATAGCTGATATTATTGGTAATAATCTATATATAATATTTTCTTTTTTCCTAAACATAATATAATAAAAAAAATATATAAATAATGTTCCAACAGGAAAACCAGTAAAAAAAGGAGTATATTTGATAATAAAATCTATCTTAGCACAAGTATTATAATAAAAACTTTCTACTTTAGCATATTCTTTATAATAATAAAAATATATTTTTTCACCTGGAGATAATTTTACATCATTTGGTACATCTACTTTAATTACAGAGTAGTCTCCATTTTGTATACAAAAATTATTTTCAATACATTTTATAGTTACATAATTATCATAAACATTTACAACTTCACCTTTATAACCAGGACTTCCATTTAGGAATAAACGACGATAATTAGTTGCATAATAAAAACCTATAATTTCACATGCAACACATACTATAACAATTATTATTGATACTATTTTATTCTTCATATCTAATTTCCTCTAAAATTATTATATCATACTAAAAAATTTATTTTATAATATCAAACTATTTTTACACTAAAAAAATCTTCTAAGCATTACTTAAAAGACTTTTATTTCAAAAAAATGGTGTCCTCGGCATGATTCGAACGTGTGCCTGATTAAATTCAAATATACTTCTAGCTTTGTAAGACTATGCCCTCTTTTTTTCGTATTGAAGAGGTTTTTCTTCTACTTGAGAAACCATACAGCCTTCTATAATAAGTCCTATTGACATCGCATACATACGTAAATCATTATATTTCCTTAATAATTCTCCATTGTGAATATTAGAAACTTCGCCAGTATTACTATCAACAAAACATGGTCTTTTATTTTTTCTTTCTGCAATAAATTGATCTATTTTATCAATGTTAGATATGAGTTGTTCTTTACTTGAATTGTAATTATATATGCTATTTTCATCATAGTTTTCTATAATAACCTCTTTTAAAGGTTTTCCTTTATAACCAACAATCCATTCACATGATTCTGAATCAAATAGATATACATAATGTTCAAAAAATCCACTTTGTTCAGCATCTACATAAAAATCTTCAACATTATCATAATCATAATATATTCCAGAATTATCAATCTTTTCTTCATAAAATTTACTTTCTGCAAAACTACTTTTACTAGATTTTATACCATCAGAACCAATATATAATGGTAACATTGTTACTTCCTCATTATATAATGGATTTCTCTCATCAGTTTCTTCACTTTTAGAAATATAAATTCCTAGTGCACTTCTAGTACTTCCACTTTTAATTAAAGCATTAACTCTCTCTGGAGTTCTATAATATTTATAAAAAAGTTTATTTTGATCTTCTCCACCATCTACTCGAGCACACATAGCGCTAACAGAGCCATTTGGTTTCTTAATACCAACATACATACTAATAGCCATAATATCCACCACCGGCGCATATTATAACATAATATTGTTATTTTGTACATAAAAATATACATTTTCTAGTTTTGTATTGAACAAAGAAAAATACCTATTTCTAGGTATTTTATATTTTAAGTGGTGTCCTCGGTACGATTCGAACGTGTGACCGATGGCTTAGAAGCTACTGGATTATATTGCTTCTAGACACCATACGTAAATTTATAAGACCGTTTCTTCCCTTTAATTATAAACAATTATTAATTATTATTTATACTATAAATATTTTTTAACACAAGTAGTGCCATTGAACAATGCCATATTTTATCTAAATAAGTATTAAAAAAGAAATAATATATATTATTTCTTTTTAAGCAATTAATTATTAAGATATAAAATATCTAACATTTAATAATTTTGCGGCATTATCAAATGTATACCATATATATCCTTCTCTATCTTTTCCTTCACCATTTATAATTTTATCTACTCTTATTCTTATTTGTTTAGCATTAGCATTATTCCAGTCCGCATAGAATCCTGGTCCATAATTTTTAATATAATTACTATCTTTTATTTTAGAAGTTGAGACGTATGATTCCACTTCAGCAAATACTTCATAGCAATCTGAAGAATCATAATCTTCTTCATATATTATTATCTTATTGTTATTTGTTATTCCTATATTGAATTCTCCATAATCTTTTTCGCTTTTATATACTATTTGTTTTGGATTAATAAATTCTCTTTTGCTTAATTGTTTTCCATTTTTATCAAATGTATACCATATATATCCTTCTCTATCTTTTCCTTCACCATTTATAATTTTATCTACTCTTATTCTTATTTGTTCTATTCCACCATTATTCCAATCTGCATAGAATCCTGGTCCATAATTTTTAATATAATTACTATCTTTTAATTTAGAAGTTGAGACATATGATTCTACTTCAGCAAATACTTCATAGCAATCTGAAGAATCTCTTTCTTCTTTATATATTATTATCTTATTGTTATTTGTTATTCCTATATTGAATTCTCCATAATCTTTTTCGCTTTTATATATTATGTTGCTAGAATTTTGTGTAATTTGTCGTTGATCATCATTTTTAGTGATATTATCTAAAATGCTTTCATTTGATTCTGCTGTTTCATTTTCATAAGTATTTTGTGTTATATTTGATTCTATTTCATTTATATTATTATCTTGAATATTATTTTGTTTATTCTCGTCCATAACACTATTTAAAATAGTATCAGATAATTGTATTAAGTTTCCATTTTCATCTAAAAAATACCAATGTGATTTATCATTATCTTTTACTTTTATAGCAAGAAAATTAATATTATCACTATACCAATTAGCATAGAATGAATTTGCTTCATTAAAACTATCATGATATAACTTAATATAACCTATTGACTTATAATCATTACCATTAGCTAGTTTAACTAATAAATAATTGTTTTCAGTAGTATTTAATTGATAAGGTCCGTATGTAAAATTAGCACTATTAACCCTATAATCATCTGCATTTGCATCAGAATAATAAATAAAACCTTCTGCTGTTTTTAAAGTATAATAGTTATTATTTTTTGAATTTAAGAATACCGAACATATCCCTATTGCTACTAAAATTAGCACAATAGCCAATACTAAATAAATATTTTTTGTTTTCATATTAACCAACCTCTTTATCATATATTATATTATATCATATATTATATCATATATTAAAATAAAAAAATATTCTTACTTACTGATAAATAAGAATATTTTTATAAATTAATATGGTATGTCTTTTTAACTACAAAATCATGATTTTCTTCTTTATTGAAGTATTACATTAAAATCTGTAATTGTATAAGAAATTGGTTCACCAATACCCTTCTCAGAAATAAAAGAAATTGTATATTTTTTTCCTTTTAATAATTGAGTACTTTTATCTTGTTGTTCATTAGTTACTTTATAATTAGCTTTTACTTTTTTACCATTAGCAAATTCAATTTCTGTTTTATAAACCATATATGATTCATCATCACTTATACCAATCATTGGTGAATCTGAAATATCAACTAATGTTACTTCCTCTTGATAAGTTCCATATGGATGATATCCTAGTTCTTTTAATAAATCATTTGTATTTGTAGAATTTAGTTTTTTATTATTATTTCTATCATAAAATTCTATACTTTTAACTTTTTTTGACAAAGTAGTACTTCCTACTTGAAAATCTGCTGATACTTCTTTATTTGAGTAGCACATATTTATTTTAATTTCTTCAAAAGTATAAAAATCCATAATAAAATCATTATTAAATTTTGAATCAAAAATATATTGTGTATTCCCTAATTCTAAACCTAATACATCATCCATCATCATTGCACCTTCAAATTTTACATCTTCAATACAACTTGAACTACTACTACTTTTTAATTCATCAAATATAAAAAAACCAACAGAAAACAATAATATTACAACTAGAACAATTGTAATTACATTTTTTTTATTTTTTGGTATTTCAACCATAGTTGGTTCTTGTGTACTATCTATATTTTGCACATTATTTATATCTTTCATTGAATTATTCATATTTTCTTCATTATTTGTATTCATTTTTTTCTCCTACTTTTTATATATTTTATCATATAAAATATATATTTAATCAGTTATTTATTGTATTTTACATTAGTTTTCTTCTTAACTACTTTTTTAACATTCTTATAATATGCTAGTTTGTAATAATCTAATAATTGTATTGAACAAAGAAAAATGCCTTAAACGCAGCGTTTATAAGGCATTTTTTATTTCAAAATATGGTGTCCTCGGCACGATTCGAACGTGTGACCGACGGCTTAGAAGCTACTGGATTATATTGTTTTTATATACATCTATTCACATTATTTACAACTAATTATTTAATATTCAATCGTTTTTGTAGTTCCATCAATTAAAGTAACTGTGAATACTTCTTTATAACATCCATCAGCATCTTGAGCAGCGCATTCATAATTATCTATTGATTTTATTTTTTCACCATTGAATATATCCTTTTCATAATCACCAGGATCTACCAAAATAAAACTATCTACAATACCATTCTTAAACAAGACAAACATAATTGTATGTTTATCTGTAAAAAAGCTTTGTTTAACATATGCATTTGCAACATCATCAGTAAAAATTTCTACCCTATCTACACGTCCTTTTATTTCACCTTGATTATCTAATCCACATTCAATATAACTATCTTCAACTAAACTTTCATTACCTAATACATTATTACATATTCCTTTTTCTGATTCACTAATATAATATAATTCCCCATTGTAACCAATTATACTATCATACTTTCCTTGATTATAAATAGATGAATATACAAAAGGCTCATCTTTAACTTTTTCTTCTACATCTAAAACATCTTCATTTTCATTTAATTGAGATTGTTCAATTGATTTTTTATTATCTGATATATCACTTTTTTTACTTTTAGTAAAAATAATTGTTCCAATTATCAAACCCAAAAAAACTAATATTCCAATAAATATTATAATTATAGCCTTTCTTTTATTCTCTTCCATAAATACTCCTTTACTATGTACATTATATCAAAAATAATAACTTATATACATAGTTAGAAAATAAATTAACACAATAAAAAATGCCTTAAACATTAAATTTAAAGACATTTTACTATCATAAGTGGTGTCCTCGGCACGATTCGAACGTGTGACCGACGGCTTAGAAGGCCGTTGCTCTATCCAGCTGAGCTACGAGGACAACTCAAATTACGAAAATAAGTATACAACATAATTAAAGTTTTTTCAAGTATTTTAAGCAAAAACATAAAAAAAGGAGTATAAACTCCTAAAAATATGTAGCTAAACATTTTTCAATTACTCTTTGAATATCTCTTTCATTAAATGGCTTCGTTAAAATATCAACTACAGGATAAGCACTAGCCCTTTCTATTGATTCAGAATCTTCTACTGCACTTTCAATAGCAACAGGCATTCTTACAAAATATCCTTTTTGTTTAAAGTGTTCTAAAACTTCAAAACCATTTACATTTGGCATATTCAAATCAAGTAAACATGCTTTTATATCTTTTCTAATATTATCATCATCTACTATCTGTATAGCAGCTGCTCCATCAGCAGCTATTAATACATCATATTTCTTTTCAAATATTCTCTTAACAAAGTTAACTATTAATATTGAATCATCAACTATTAAAATAATTCCTTCTTTTTCTCCATTACCATATACAGGAACATTTTTTAGTTCACTAGGATTATCAGCTGGGAAGAATTGCACAGAAGTATTTCCAGTATTATTATCAGTACTAAAGAATTGAACTGTTTCACTTCCTTGATTCATAATAGCTTGATCCATTAAGTCACCACTAGGTGCTACTGGTGCAGCAGGTTGTGGACCAACAGGTGCAGTTGGAACTTGTGTTGCAGCGATAGGTGCTGCAGACACAGGTTGTCCCATAGCATCAACTGGTTGTTGAACAGGCATATTAACTGCTAGTTGTCCAGCCATAACTGGTTGCATTTGTGGATTAGCTACTGGTTGTCCAACCATAACAGGTTGCATTTGAGGATCAATTACTTGCCCTGGAGCCATTGGTGCTTGCATTTCAGGACCCATTCCAGGTGCTTGTAGAGGTGCTTGACCAACCATAGCTTGATCTGGCATTGGAGCAGCTAATGGTGCAACCATAGGAGCAGGCATTGGAGCTTGACTAGAAATTACATTTGTAGGTGCAGGTACAGCACCAGTAATTCCTAAATATTGTTTAGCAACTTCTATCATTCTCTTTGTTTCAGCAAGTATTCTAGGATGATTCTCTTGAACAAACATTACATCTCCAGCTTTACTCTTCATTTCTGAATTATAAGCCATTTCTGCAAGATCAACAAAACCAAGGTATTTAGCATCACTCTTAAGAGCATGAACTTCAATAGCATAATTAGCCATATCACCTAATGTCTTCTTTTCATCAAGTGATTTAAGTTTATTATCTATCATTCCTAAAAAATCTTGTAATGTTTCATCATACATTTCCATATCGCCAAAAAGTTCTAAACTTTGTTGTACATTAACCCCATTACTTGTAAGAATATTTACATCTTTCATATTTCATCCTCTACTTATACAATATAAATTATACCATAACAAAAAAAAGTAGTAAATTTATCTTGTAATGTATGTATCATTTGTGATACAATACTCGCATGAAGAACATGTATGACTACGTAAATTATATTAATATTAATAAAACACCCCAAGAACTAGAAGAAGAGTTCATAAATGATTTTGTTATGTTTAGAAAAGAGAACAATCTAACGCAAGAATTACTAGCTTTATATTCAAAAGTTAGTAGAACCAACATAGCAAGAATTGAATCAGGAATGCATTCACCAACTGTGAAAAATATTATTAATATATTAGGTCCACTAGGATATACTATAAAAATAGAAAAAATAAAAAATAAGCGTCAACTTTAGTTGATGCTTATTTTATTATATGATTTTTGTAATAACATAACCTATCGCAGCAAGTAATAATATAATAATTATTATCAAAATAAAATCTTTAACTTTCAATTTATTCTTTTGTTTTTCAACAATTTCATCTTCTTTTAATTCAGTAGTAACAAGAATAGGTTCCATCTTGATAGTTTTTCTGAGTTCCTCCTCTTTACGCTCCTCTTCTGATACTATGTTTTCATTATTTATATTAACTACATTACTTGCATTATTATTAACACTTTCATCCATAATTGCCTTCCTTATTGTATATAAACATCTTAGCAAAAAAAAGACAAAAATACAAGATTTTCTTGACAATAACCCAAGAATACTGTATCATTTTCTATGAGGACTTTGGAGACATACTCAAGAGGCTGAAGAGGCGCCCCTGCTAAGGGTGTAGGTCGGGAAACTGGCGCGAGAGTTCAAATCTCTCTGTCTCCGCCATAAGATAATAAAACCAAGATTTTATTCTTGGTTTTTTCTTTTTCTATAATCCTGTACCTTTAATTGAATATGTAGCCACTTTCATAACATCATTTATTTTAATATTACCATCTTTAGTAACATCACCCGCTGTTAATAAGACCTTAGTATTAAGCTCACTACCTCTAATAGAATGAGTTGCTATTTTCATAACATCATTTATTTTTACTAAGCCATCACCTGTAACATCACCACTAACAGCAACACCATAAGTATAATTATTTCCATTATTAGCAATAACTAACTTATAATTTGTTCCTAATATAGCATCATCTGCTACTTCATCATTATTAATATTATATACTTTACTTATTCCATTATTTACTTTTGATTTTAAACTTCCAGCAGTAAATCCTGGTGAAACAGATATTACACTATCCAACTCATTAACACTTAAACTACTATCAAAAGAATAAATCGGATCAGTAAAAGGATTCTCTCCTCCACCTCCTCCACTATTAGTACCAAAATCATATGATTTATTATAATTAACTCCATCTATATTTAAACTTAAAGTTAACTTACTAATATCTAAACTTTGAGTTTGAGTAAGTCTAATAATACCTGTATTAGAAATAATATCACTCTTATAAACACTAAATGACGATGTTATATTATTATTTGCTTCATCAAATACAGTTAATGTATATGCATTTCCCTTAATAGCATCAATATTCTTAGTAACAACATCAAAACCTAATACATTAGTTAATTGATTTATAAATCTATTTCCCCTATCTCCTATAAATATCTTTTTAGTAGGAACATTATTAGTAGTTCTAAGTACCATCGTATATATTAAATCATTAATATCTAAAGAAGAACTATTTAATATTTCAACTTTTACTTGAACATTACCACCTAGTATTAATGAATTATTAAAATTACTAACCGTATTTATTCCAACAACAGGAGTCACAATAGCATATGAACTATTATTTCCACTTGTTACAGTTATTCTAAATCTTAAGTTTGAAGGTGTACTTCCTTCAGTAAATCCTAAATAGAAGAATTTAACTGAATCTAAATTTTCATTATCATCACCTATATAAAATCTATTTGTTTCATAAAGATTACTACCATCTGTTTTAACAGCATAATCTATTAATAAATCATTACTATATGATTTAGCACCTGCACTTCTTGTAACAATATAACTTTTATTCCAAGAAGGATTAGCATCAACATTAGAAACACCAAATAATGATTTTACAACTGATAAATCATAATAAGATATATAGAAATATTTAGAACTTGATCCCCAAGAATTATATGCAAGCCATGCTCCTCTATATGGTGCTGGATTAGAACCTGTATAAACATAATTATCATCCCATCCAATTAATGTAACAGCATGAGCAGTATCAATATATTCTGATTCTTCTAAACTACCATCGTTATAACACCAACCATATTCTTGACCAGTTTCTTTTTTAATAAATTTAGCATGTATTATTGAAAACACAGCACCATTATCATAAATATATTTCTTTATTTGTTCATTATAATTATCCATTTCATAATATATACTACTTTCAGAATAATTAGTAAGTAAATAACTTGTTCTAAAAGCATTAATTACTTTTGCTTCTCTAACATCTATATTAGATACATTCATATAACTATTAAATGATTTACTTGCTTCATTAGTAAAATATGTACCAAAAACAGTTTCAGTTACTGGAACTAATCCATATGTCCAATATTTTAAAAGATTATATGGACTATTTGATCCTCCTACACTAGAAATATCACCAATATATTTAGCAACATAACCAGGTTGATTCTCTGAAAAATTATAACTAACATTAGCATTTTTCTTTAAATAAGCTTCTAAAACATTATTAGATGTAAAAGCCCAACAAACATTAAGTGTTTGTTGATTTTCATCATCATTAAATGTATCTATATAATTTCTAGAATCATATGATGAAGGATATGCAGAAGAAAATGATGAATTACTAGTACCAGTTATATTACTAACATTAGAATTATTTATAAAACTATTTACTTTTTCTTGCACACTAAAACCAGTTAAAAATATGAAACATACAAAAATAACAAATATAGTTCTATATTTTCTCACTGCTTTCACCTATTCTATATATTAATTTTATAATATTTAACTAGTTTTTTCAATGTAAAATTAGATGTAATATATATATTAAAAATAGTTTATATTTGGTACAATATTTTAGGTGATTAAAAATGAATAAAGATATAATAAATGAAGTTAGTAATGAATTGAATATTAAACCATCTCAAACAGAAAGTGTTTTAAAATTATTAGAAGATGGTAATACTATTCCATTCATAGCTAGATATAGAAAAGAAGCAACAGGTGCTTTAGACGAAGAACAAATAAGAGTTATAACAGAACATTATGAATATGAAGTAAATCTTTTAAAAAGAAAAGAAGATGTTATTAGATTAATTGATGAAAAAGGTTTATTAACTGATGAAATAAAAAATAATATAATGAATGCTAAAAAATTAGTTGAAGTTGAAGATATTTATGCTCCATATAAAGAAAAGAAAAAAACTAAAGCTACTGAAGCTATTAAAAATGGTTTAGAACCATTAGCTAAAATAATAATGAGTGAACCTGATACATTTGATAAATCTAAATTAGAAAAATTCTTAAATGAAAATGTTAAAACTATTGAAGATGCTATTGAAGGAGCTAAATATATAATAGCTGAATGGATAAGTGATAATGCATATTATAGAAAATGGATAAGAAGTTATTTCTATAAGAATGGTATATTAGTATCAAAAATTAAAAAGAATGCAGAAGATGAAAATAAAACATATGAAATGTATTATGACTTTAGTGAAAATGTTAAATATATTAAACCTCATAGAGTATTAGCTATTAATAGAGGTGAAAATGAAAAAGTATTAACAGTATCTATAGATGTTAATAATGATGAAATTATTTCTTATTTAGAAAGTAAAAACATTAGAAAAGAAAGTCCTGTTAATGATTATATAAAAGAAGCTATAAAAGACTCATATAAAAGATTAATCTTCCCTTCTATGGAAAGAGAAATAAGAGCTGATTTAACTCTTAAAAGTGAAGATGAATCTATAGAAGTATTTAAAGATAATTTAGAAAACTTATTATTAATAGCACCTATGAAAGAAAAAACAGTACTTGGTTTTGATCCAGCATTTAGAACAGGATGTAAATTAGCTGTTGTTGACAAAACATCTAAAGTATTAAATATATCAGTAATATATCCACATGAACCACATAATAAATGGGAAGAATCAAAACAAGTATTAAAAGATTTAATAAATAAATATAATGTTGATATAGTTGCCATTGGTAATGGAACTGCATCAAGAGAAAGTGAAAAATTAGTATCTGAAACAATTAAAGAACTTGGTAAATGTAAATATGCTATTGTATCAGAAGCAGGAGCTAGTGTATATAGTGCTTCTCCTCTAGCAATAAGTGAATTTCCAGATTTAACTGTAGAAAAAAGAAGTGCAGTATCAATAGCTAGAAGACTTCAAGATCCACTAAATGAATTAGTTAAAATAGATCCTAAATCTATAGGTGTTGGTCAATATCAGCATGATGTTTCTCAAAAGAAATTATCTGAGAGTTTAGATTTCACAGTAACAAAATGTGTAAATAATGTAGGAGTAAATATTAATACAGCTTCCCCTTCTATACTTAAATATATATCTGGTCTTACTAAAACAATAATTGATAAAATAATTAAATATAGAAATGAAAATGGAAAAATAAATTCAAGAGAAGAACTTAAAAAGAAAAAACTTATATCTGATAAAGCATATGAACAATCAATAGGTTTTATTAGAATAATTGATGGAACTAATCCTTTAGATGAAACTAATATACATACAGAAAGTTATGATAAAACATTAAAACTATTAGATTATATTCATATGAGTACTAAAGACTTAGGTACAAAAGAATTAATAGATAATTTAAATAAATTAGATTTAAATCAAATATCTAAAGATTTAGAAATAGATTTATATACATTAAATGACATTATAGATTCATTAAAAAGACCTAATAGAGACTTTAGAGATGACTATCAAATGCCTATATTAAAAAGTGATATTCTTACTTTAGATAATTTAAAAGTTGGAATGGAACTTGAAGGAACAGTTAGAAATGTTGTAGACTTTGGTGCATTTATAGACATCGGTCTACATAATGATGGACTTGTACACATTTCAAAAATTACTAATAAATTCATTAAACATCCTAGTGAAGTATTATCAGTTGGAGATATTATTAAATGTTATGTCCTTGATATTAATAAAGAAAAAGAAAAAGTGTCTTTAACACTTATTAATCCAAACAATTAAAAAAGTTATCATTTGATAACTTTTTTTATATTTTATACATTGCATAAGCAAAAGTAGGATCATAGCCTTTATATGCTCTAAAATCATCCCAAGACATTGTTCTATAACCAGAACCATTTTGAGTATAATATGAATCAAATACTGTAACTTGATCTGTTGCTGGATTATAATCAACTATTGAAATGTAATGAGCTCCACCATTAATAGCAGTAGCTACTTGTCCACCAGCACTAATACAGTTATTAACATTTTCCCTTGAGCAAGTTATACTATCATATGTTACTCCAAATCTTTCAGCTACTCTACCAAATAAAGTATCTATAGATGTTGATTTAGATTTTTGACCATTTGTAACATTATATACTTCTGAAATAACATCTAATGGAGTAATCTTTTGACCAAGTAAATTTGTATATATTTCTGCTGCTGTACAAGTTCCACAACCTGAATCACCAAAATTAGACCAAATTGGATATCCCATTTCTTCACAATATGCCCTAACAGCATCTTCCCATGCTCTTTGTTGATACTCATCTGATTTAGCAAGAGATAGAGATGCAGATGTAGTAGCATCATATGCTTGTTCAGGTTCAGGAAATTCTAATTTAATTCTATTATTTTCTATATTATATATGCTTGCTTTTCCTTCTCTAATAGCTTTCATTCCATCAGCTGTAAATGTAGTTTCATTTATACCATTTATAGCAGAACATATATTTTCAATATCAGATATCAAACCACTAAGTCCATCAAATAATGATGCATCTTCACCACTTAGTCCTTCTAATAATTCTAAATAATGCTTTAATATTTCATATAACTGTGTATATGCAGCAATTTCAGCAGAAACATCTATTACATTACCATTTGAATCTTTAGTACCATTTATTGATATTAAATAATCCAAATAATTCTTAACCTCTTGAAGTTTTCTTCTATATTCAGGAACCTGAGCATCATCAAGTTCAGAATATCCTTCCATATAATTAATCATAGAATTATTAGCATTTTTAATATTACTTATTAAATTAGTACAAACACTTTTAACAACATTTAATGCATTAATATATAGTTCTAATTTAGTTCTAACAGCATCATATCCTCCACCTATTAAAACATTTGGAGAATCACCTTCAAAATCATTAAACTGAGTTATTAAATCAGTACATACTTCTATAGCATACTCAAAAGTAGCCATATTATTAGTATTAGCAGCAGATAAATCACCAGAAAGTACTTTAGTCATTAGTTATCACCTGCACTTTCATAACCATAGTCTTCATCTTCATAGTCTTCTTTTGATTTCATTAATTCATGTGCTCCAAGAGCAGCTGCTCCAGCAGCAAGTCCTATACCAGCCGCAATACCTAATGTTCTAAGAGTCCTATCTTCTTTACCACTTGTTTTTGGAATAATAACTTCATTATCTTCAATAACTGTTGGTATATCATTATCAACAAAAGATTCCATATAATCTTCAGGTATTACATCATTATTAAGTTCTTCATCTAATACTTCCATATCATCAACATCTATAATATCATCACTTTCAGTATTATTATAAGGATTATTATTTACATATGGATGTCTAGCACTTGTACCACCTCTATTAGTAGATGATAGTTTAACAACTCCATCTCCACTATTATTACCATTAGTTGATGGTGTATTTATATAATCTTTATCAGTTGTAGTATTCTTTTTATTTTCAAAACCTTCTAAAGGATTATAATCACTAACCTTAGAAGTACTACTATCTTTACTAGTATCTATTTTCTTACCACTAGTAGTAGTACTATAATCAGGAAGTGTATAATCTGGTTTACTAGTTGTAGTACTACCTTTACTTGGAGTGCTACTTGTTGTACTACTCTTTTTACTAGGAGATGATCCACTACTACCTGTAGGAGTACTTACTGGACTACCTCCACCACTATTACCATAATATTTATCTAATGGACTATTTCCATTATTTTTATAATTTGATGGAACACTTGGTATATTAGCATTCAATAAATCTTCAAAACTCATATTTGAATAATCTATTAAATCTACTATTGGTGTATCCTTAGACATAACTTCAAATCCTAAATTAGTACTTACCCCTTCTAAGAAATTATCCATATCTTGAAAATCAACACCTACAGATTTAATACTTTGCGCTTCCTTAACAATTTTTTGAAATAAAATACCTATATGAGTTAATAATGTATTTTCTATTTCAGGTTCTGCAGAAGGTATTCTAGAAGTAGATGTATAACTAGCACTATCTATAGTAATACCAGTTGATCCATCACTAGCTGTACTTATTATAGAATCCATCTTGCTATCTAAATAGTCTTTATCACTAGCAATTTCAGCCATATCACACTCTCCCTATCATATTTAATTATATCATAAAAAAACACTACATAAAAGTAGTGTTTTATAAATTATTTTGAAATAACTTCCATAGCTTTCTTAACTAATAAATCATATTTAAACATTTCAACAGAACCAATTTCTTTTTCAAATTCTTCTGGTTTCATACCATAATGTTCTGCTTCATGAGCAATTCCTTCTTTAACTTCTTCATCAGTTAATTCTAATTTTTCAGTCTTAATAATATTATCCATTACTAATCTATAACCTATTCTCTTATTAGCTTCTGGCTCTAAAGTCTTTTTAAAATCATCAATACTTGTATTCATATATTTCAAATAATCTTCAAATCTTAACCCTTGATATTTTAATTTTTCAGAAAATTCTTTAACAATATTATCTACTTCATCTTTAGTCATTTCTTCAGGAATTTCAAACTTAGAATTTTCAACAATTTTATCTAAACATTTAAATAAATATTCATCTTCAACTCTATGAGTTTTTTCATGTTTAATTTCTTCTTCAATATGACTTCTTAATTCTTTTTCATTAGTTACTCCATCCATAGCTAAATCTTCAAAGAATTCTTTATTAAATTCTGGTAAAATTCTTTCTTTGATTTCTTTAATTTCTACATGGAACATAACTGGTTTTCCTTTTAAATCATCTACATGATAATTCTCTGGGAAAGTAACATTTATATCTTTTTTATCACCTTTTTTAAGACCTACAAGAGCTTCTTCAAATCCAGGAATGAATGTTTTAGAACCTATTTCTAAATTATAATCCTCACCTTTACCACCTTTAAATGGTGTACCATTTAAGAATCCTTCAAAGTCAATAACAGCAACCATACCTTCTTTAATCTTAGTCTTATCATCAGCTATTTTTAATTCAGCAAATTGTTCTTTAATATGACCTATTTCATGATCAATTTCTTCTTCTGATACTTTAACTTCTTCTTTCTTAATACCTAATTTTTTATATTTTCCTAATTTTACTTCAGGAGCACCTACTAATGTAAAAGTAAGTTCAATACCATCTTTACTAATACTTTTAATTTCAATATTTGGTGTAGCAACTGGAGTAATAGTTTTTTCATCAGCCATTAATTTCTTATATAGAATATTAATTGCTTCATCACTAGCATCCATAAATAAACTTTCTACACCAGCATTTTTAATATAAATGTTATATGGAACATTTCCTTTTCTAAAACCATCCATCTTAACATCTTTTTTCTTTTTCTTATATACTCCTTCTAGTACTTCTTTCCATTCTTTTCCCTCTAATTTTAAAGTATAACTTTCTCTCATAAATCCTCCTTATATTATGATTAAAAAAGGATATTTCTATCCTATTGCAACAATCTTAACTGAATAAACACCATCTGGTGATGAAACTTCAACAACTTCTCCTACTTTTTTACCCATTATAGCAGCAGCAATTGGACTTTCATTTGAAATTTTATTATTAAATGGATCAGCTTCTTGACTACCTACAATTTTATAACTTTCAGTATCATCTTCATCTTCATATTGAAGTTCTACTGAAGAACCAATACCAACTTTTCCATCATTTTCAGCTTTATCTATAATAGTAGCATGCTCTAAAGCATATTCTACTTCTTTAATTCTCTTTTCTAAATTAGCTTGATCTTCTCTAGCTTGATCATATTCAGAATTTTCAGATAAATCACCCAAAGCTCTAGCTTCTTTTAAAGTTTGAGTAACCTCATTTCTTTTAGTAGTTTTTAAATAATGTAATTCTTGTTCTAATTCTAAATAACCTTCACTAGTTAAAAATATTTCCTTCTTTTTCATTAGTCAAAAACACCTCTTTCTTGATACCAACAAATAATACTATAAAATGACCAATTTGTCAAGATATTTTAACTCTTATAATATCTCCACTTTCTACTTTAAAAGGTATATTTATATATACTTTTTCTTGAGCATGAGAAGCACTTTCTTCATATTCATCATCTTCATTTCTAATATACTCTATTTTAAATGATTTAACGCTTGTATTTGGGCCAAAAACCTCTACTTCATCATATACACTAAACTTATTTCTTTGTTCAACCAAAGCACACTTATTCTTTTCATCATATGACAAAACAAGAGCTAAAAAATCTTGATTAGATAGTTCTACTCTACCACTATAATACATAATATTTTCATCATTTTCATTTCCATAAAATTGAGCAGTATTTTCTCTATTAGAAACTCTATTTAATATCTTTTTATAATAATTAATAGTTTCTTGATCTAAAGTACTATCAATAACCCTATCCATAATATTTCTATATGCATTAGTAACAGTAGCTATATAATACATACTTTTCATTCTACCTTCTATTTTATATGACTCAATTCCCATCTTCATCATATCAGGTAAATAATCTATCATATTTAAATCTTTAGATGCAAAATTATATTCATATTCTTCATCAGTATTAAATGAGAATCTACATACTTGTGAACATCCACCTCTATTAGAATCTCTATTAGTTACATAATTAGACATAACACATCTACCACTATAACTAGTACACATAGCCCCATGTATAAATACTTCTACTTCAAGGCCAGATTTTTCTTTTATTTCTTTAATATCTTCTCTATTACATTCTCTAGCTAAAACTACTCTATAAGCACCAAGTGATTTATAAAATAAAGCAGTTTCATAATTAGTAATAGATTTCTGAGTAGAAATAAAATATTTAATTTTTAACTTTTGTCTTTTAATAGACTCTATAACAGCAAAATCACTAATTATTAAAGAATCAACACCTATCTTATCAAGTGTTTTAAGATAATTATCAAGATTATCTAAATCTTCATTATGAAAAACCATATTAACTGTAACATATACTTTTTTATTTAATTTATGAGCAAATTCACATGCTTCCTTAATTTCATCAATACTAAAATTATTAGCATTAGCTCTTAAACTATAATCATATCCTCCAATATATACAGCATCAGCTCCATATAATAAAGCAACTTTTAATCTTTCTAAATCTCCTGCAGGTAATAAAAGTTCATAATTCATCTTAAATCACCTACCTTATATTTAATATCATTTTCTAAGAAATAATAATCACTATCAATTAAATCACATAATACATTTTTATCTATATTCTCAAGTATCATTCTTTCATTTAATTCATCAATAAAACTAAAATCATATATTAAATTATATCTACTTAATTTATCTCTATATTTAGATGCACAAAATATTTTATTATATCTAACAGTAGATCCATCATTTTCTTCATGAATATCTAATAATTTATGACTAGCTTTTTCATCTAAAATATAGTTCATCTTATTAGACCCAATACTATAATGCTTAATATAACTGGAAACTAAATATCTTTTAGAATACATAATCATATTTTTAGCTACATAAAAATAATACATATTAGATTTACACTTATTACTTATTTCTTCTAATTCTTTATATGTTAAATCATTGTTTATAACTACATTTTTAATATCTAAATCTTTTAAATAATTAATAGCTTTATAATTAGATAAAATATGATTTTCATATAATACTAATCTATCTCTATCTATAACATTTACTAGTCCTATATCTTCAACAATAAACTTAACTTTTTTATTAAATTTATTATATATTTCTTTAAACTTATCTATATCTCTATGTAAAAATCTATTTACTAAAACATATACATTATATTCTTCAGCATGTATATTTATTTCATCAATATCAAAATATACTTCAAATCCAATTGAATAATCCTTAAATGGCAAAAGAAAAGTATTTATTCCATACTTTTCATAATATTTTAAATCTTTTTTATTTGGTAATATTATTTTTTCTTGCATACAGCTAACCTATCACCCACTTCTATATATTCAATATCAAATTCAGTATTCTCAGATAAAAATACTAAAAACTTTTCTATTTTTCTAACCATTTGTCTTAAATTTCTACTTTTAATTTCACTAGATTTTCCTACATATCCATGAAAACTTAAATTATCAATTATTATTATTCCATTGTCATTTAGATTCTCTTTATATTTATTAAAAAATCTCATATTTTGACTCTTAGCAGCATCAATAATAACCATATCATATTTATCATTAATAATAGTATTTAAAGCATCATCATGAATTAAATTAATACTATCTAAACCACTCTTCTCTACATTAGATTTTGCTATATTAAATCTCTCATCATCTCTTTCAATACTAGTAATACTATTAACAACAGTACCAAAATTAATAGTAGAATAACCTATCGCAGTACCTATTTCTAATATAGATTTAATATTATTCTTTTTAATAATATTTTTAATTGTATCAATAGTTTCTACACTCATTATAGGTACATTATTATTAATACCATATATTCTAATTTCTTCAATTAAATTATTTATCACACCAATTATTCTCTCTCTTTAATTTATTTATTATATTTAAATGTTCATTATATGTCTTAGTCAAATATGTTTTACCTTTACAATCAGCAACAAAATAATAATATTTATGACTATCAGGTTCAATAGCTGCTTCTATAGATTTAACACTAGGATTACATATTGGTCCAACTGGTAAAGCTTTAACACAAGTTCCTCTTGTATTATAACCATTACAATCATTTACATGACTTCCAAGTCCATTAGTCCAATCATCCATTTTAGCTCCATAATAACCTGTAACATCACTACCTAAACTCATACCTTTTTTAATTCTATTATAGAATACTCCAGATACTTTCTTTCTATCAGCGCCACCTGCTTCAAGTTCTATTATTGATGCTAAAGTAGTAATCTCATGAACATTATATTTACTCTTTTCTATTTTAGACTTATAAGGTTCAACCTTCTTACTATAATTGTCAAGCATTTTAGCAATTACATCTTCTACACTAGCTGTTGTATAAAACTCATATGTATCAGGATATAAATAACCTTCTAAACTATAATAAATATCTTTATTCTTTATTTCATCAGTTAAAAACCAATATTTTTCAATTAAAGAATCTAAATAATTACTATCACTAAGTTTATTTAATACTTCTTCTTCAGTTATTTTAAGATTATCATTTAAACTCTTAATAAAATGTCTTACATTTTTACCTTCTTTAAATGTAATCTTAACAGTATTAGCAAGAGTAATACTTCCTTTCTTTAAAACAGATAGTAACTCTTCAATATCATAATTCCTATTTAATTTATAGTCTCCATATTCAAGTTGTTCACTAACTGGATTAAGTTTTAAATAAATCTTATAAACAATATCATTCTTAATTAATCCTTTTTCTTTTAATGAACTAGCAATAGTACTATAAGATGATCCTTGAGCCACATTAAAAATAACTTCTTCACTTTTCTTTGAAGGAGCTTTAATCATAAAATTATAAGTACAAAATAGTGCGATAACGCACACTAAAATAACACTTATTAAAATAATAATAATTTTCTTCATATTAATTACCCTCTATTGATGATAATACTTGCTCTATAAAATCATATTCTTCTTTCATTTCAACAGGTTTAAACTTAATCATATTTCCTTTATCACTTATTTCATAAGTAGATGCATAAGCCATTACTTCATCATTCTTATTTTTTTTATCTTCAGTATAAACAATATAATTTACATTCTTAGTTGAATTCTCAATATTAAGAAGAACTCTATATTCTTTCTTACTACCATCATTTCCTTTTAAAACAATATAATTATCTTTCATTTCTTTTCCTATCCAAAAATCCCTGTAATATAATTGTAGCAGCTATCTTATCAATAACTTTCTTTCTATTTTTTCTTTTAGTATCATTACTTATTAGCATTCTTTCTGCTTCAACTGTACTAAGTCTTTCATCTTGCATAAAGACTTCTTTATTATATCTTTCAATAAGTAAATCTCTAAACTCCAATGATATCTTTGTCCTATCACTTTCACTTCCATCTAAATTAAGTGGATTTCCTAAAACAAAAGCATCAACATGTTTCAAATTAACAACTTCATCTAATCTATTAAATAATTCATCATAATCATTATATCTAATAATTTCTAAAGAAGTCGCTATTAAAGAAGTTCTATCACTAACTGATAAACCAAGTGTTTTACTACCTAAATCAAGTCCTAAATATATCATTTATTTAAAAAATCTTTAAGCATTAATCCTAATGCATCCTCTCTTTTAAATGTTTGAATTCTACTTCTACATTCTTTATAACTAGAAATAAAACCAGGATCTCCACTAACTAAATATGCTACAATTTGTTTTTCCGGACTATATCCTCTTTCTTCTAAATCTAAACATATTTCTTTTAGAGTCTCTTTAATATTTTCATAATTAATTTCATTAGTATTTACAACAGTAGTTTTATCATTTGACATAAATATCACTCCTTAATATTATTTTATCAAAAATTACACTTATTAACAATTACTTAACTCCACCTTTAGTAATATTTCTATTTTGATATTCCTCTAAACATTTATCAAATTCTTCTGGAGTAAAATCAGGAAAACAAGTCTTAGTAAATACAATTTCACTATAACTTAAACTATATAACATAAAATTACTTATTCTTTCTTCACCACTAGTTCTAATCAATAAATCAATCCCAGGTAAATCATTATATAAGTAATGATAATATGTTTCTTCATTTAAATCATTTATATCAAGTTTACCCTCTTGTACTAAAGAAACAATCTTTTTAGTAGTATCAACAATCTCTGCTTGTCCTCCATAGTTTAAACATATATTTAATATACCACCCTCACATTTCTCAGTATCTTTTTCAAGTTTCTTCATAACTTTATATAACTTAGTAGGTACATTTTCTTCTCTACCAGAAAAAACAACTCTAACATCATTATCAATAAAATCCTTAGTATTATTACTAAATCCATCAATAAATAAATCCATCAAAAATCCTACTTCTTCTTTACTTCTTTTAAAATTCTCAGTAGAAAAAGCAAAAATACTTAAATATTTAACTCCCTTTTTAAGTATATATAAAGCAGTCTTTTTAAATGTTTCATATCCAGCCTTATGTCCCATACTTCTAGGTAATCCTCTTCTAGTAGCCCATCTACCATTGCCATCCATAATTATACCCACATGCTTAGGTATTTCATTATTCATAAAAAACTCCTTTTTTAATTAAGAATATTATATATGAAAAAATAAAAAATTAATATCTTTTTATTTACTAATTAACGTTTTTTATTTATAATTTAGTTGAAAAAGAAAGAGGTGTTATTATGTTAGATAGAATTGAAGAATTAATTGAAGATAAAAGATATGCTGATATAAAAAGATTATTAATTGATATGAATGAACATGATATCGCAGAAGTATTTGAAGAACTTCCTAAAAAGGAGACAGTTAAATTATTTAGATTACTTCCCAAAGATATAGCTGCTAATGTTTTTTCTTATTTAGAAACTGATACAGAAGCAACAATAATTACTTCATTAGGTGAAAAAGAAGCTGCAGATATCTTAAATGAAATGGCTGCTGATGATGCAACTGACTTAATCGATGAAATGCCAGCTAATGTAGTAACAAAATTACTTAGTCATGTAGATCCTGAAACAAGAAGAGATATAAATCAATTATTAAAATATCCTGATAATTCAGCAGGTTCTATAATGACAGTAGAATATCTAGATTTTAAAGAATACAATACTATAAAAGATGCTCTTAAAAAAATAAGAACAGATTATGATGAACAAGAAACAATAAATGTATGTTTTGTAACAGATAAAAAAAGAGAATTAATTGGTACAATAACATTAAAAGATTTAGTTATACATGAAGAAAATACTCCACTTTCTGAAATAATGAATGAAGACTTTATATCAGTAAGCACACAAACAGACCAAGAAGATGTAGCTAAATTAATACAAGAATATGATATTACATTAGTACCTGTTGTAGATTCAGAACATAAATTAGTTGGTATTATTACAATCGATGATGTAATCGATATTATCGAAGAAGAAGCAACAGAAGATATTGAAAAAATGGCAGCTATCGTACCAACAGAAAAATCATATTTAAAACTATCTACTTGGGATATTTATAAAAGTAGAATTCCTTGGTTATTATTACTTATGATTTCAGCAACATTTACTGGTAAAATAATACAACACTTTGAAACAGCATTAGCATCAATGGTAATATTAACATCATTTATACCAATGCTTATGGATACAGGTGGTAACGCTGGAGGACAAGCAAGTGTAACAATAATTCGTGCCCTATCATTAAATGACATAGAATTTGCTGATATATTTAAAGTATTATGGAAAGAACTAAGAGTTTCAATAGTAATAGGTATAACATTAGCTTTAGCTAACTTTGGTAAACTATTATTAATAGATAATGTAACAACATCAGTTGCAGCAGTAGTTTGTTTAACATTAGTACTTACTATAACAATAGCTAAATTAGTTGGATGTTCACTTCCAATATTTGCTAAAAAAATGGGATTTGACCCAGCAGTAATGGCAAGTCCATTCATAACAACAATAGTAGATGCTATATCATTAATAGTTTATTTCAATATAGCAACTCATCTATTAGGCATATAAAAAGCTTCAATATGAAGCTTTTTTTAATTATTCATTTTAAATCCTTTTAAAAATTCAGTTTCAAATTCTTTATTTGCATTTAAACTAATAAACTCTATCTTATAATACATTCTTACGCCCATATTATCATATAAAGCATAATAAGTATGAATTATAGTATCCTTTCCAAAATCCTCTGTATTAGTCTTATATTCAACAATAGCCCATTTAATATTATTAACTTCTTCATTTCTACCATCAGTAATAGTATTATTCTTATTATCTTCTATAGCTTGAGCATCCTCTTCCATAGGAGTAGTACTAATATTTAAACTCTTTTGATAAATATTTACTTTATAAATAATATCATTATTAGAATCATATAAACTAAATACTTTATCATTTACATCACTACCATTAGTAAGCATAAACTTACTAGGCATTAAATATGTACCATAATAATCTTTATACTCTTTATCAAAAGAAAGTATTGTTCCACCTATTGTAACATCCTCTGGTTTACCACAACTACAAAGTACTATAACTAAAAAACTAATAACTAAAACTTTAAAAAATTTACTTTTCATATCCATGCTCCCTTAAATATTCTATTAACATTTTACTAGCTAAATATCTATGTGAATGATTATTCTTATAATCTACTCCAAGTTCACTAGTAGTCTTTTCTTCTCCATCAGGTATAAATATTGGATCATATCCAAAACCTTCACTACCTCTTTCTTCCTTAGATATTTTCCCATTCCATAGACCTTTAAATATATGTTTTTCTCCTTTATTATCTATAAAACATATACAACATACAAATCTAGCTTTTCTATTTCTTTTTCTTTTTAATTCATTTAATATTTCTTTTCTTCTACCTTCTTCAGTATCAATACCTTTATATCTAGCAGAATACAATCCAGGTCTTCCATCTAAAACTTCTACTTCTAAACCACTATCATCAGATATAACAAAACCATTCGTAATATCATATATCTCTTTAGCTTTAATATAAGAATTCTCTTCAAATGTAGTACCTGTTTCTTCTATATCAGTATAAATACCTTTCTCACTCATAGAATATGCTTTAAAACCAAAAGGTTCTAATAACTTTTTATATTCTTTTATCTTTCCTTGATTGTTACTAGCAATAATTAAATCCATAATTAACTCCTCTTTAAAGATAATATTTTATTATTTATTTCATGATTAATATCATCCATTGGAACATTCATTCTCTTTAATGCTTCAAGATTATTCATAATCTCTCTCATTCTATCAAACACTTCTAAATTCTCTTTACCACGTAACAAACCAATACCAACTTCATGAATATCAATATAATTCGAAGCATTATCATTTCTTACAAGTGTATATAAAATATTAGGTCCATATACTTTACTAATCTCATATTTATCATTTTTATGCATAAAATCATATACATATCCATAAGATTTTACATTAAAATAATAAAACTTTTTAGCATACTCATCTATCTTTTCAAAAAGTTCAACTAACTCTCCATCAACACTTGATACAACCCCGCTTTTATCTAATTCTTTATTTAATAATTCATAATATTCATCACTATAAATGTTCATTCCTATCTGCCTCTTTCATTTGTAACTTCATCAACATAATAATGTCTCATATAACCATCTAATATTTTCTGATTATAGCTCTTTTTAAATTCTTCTTCTATTAAAATTAATTTAGTCAAATATGACTTATAATCACTAACACTTAAATATTTTTTATATTTGTTAATAACTATTCCTTTAAATTTACTAATCTCATCAAGCACAATATTAACATCATCACTAGATGTATCATCTTCTTCTAAAATACGTAGTATAAATGTAATAATCTTATCTATCTTTCTATTAATTCTTTGTTTAACATATTTAGTTTGTAATTCCTCATCAGAAATAACAACCTTCTTCGCTTTAATAGAAAGATTAGGTACCCTATTTACAGGCAAAACACTAAGTCCATCTATATTAACATTTCGATAGACCAGTTTAGATTCCTTTTGTTTGTGAATAACTACGTACTTCATAAAACCTACCACCCTATAATAAATCGTCTCTATATTCCTTTGTTATTCTTTTTCTTTCACTTTCCCTATACTCTTTTATCTTAGCATGATCACCACTAACAAGTACTTCAGGAACTTCCATTCCTCTAAATTCCCTTGGCTTAGTATAAACTGGATAATCAAGTAAATTATCATTAAAACTTTCATATTCTAAAGATGTACTAGTAATAACACCATCAATAAGTCTTACTACTGAATCAGTAATCATCATACTAGCTAGTTCTCCTCCAGTTAATATAAAATTACCAATAGAAACTATTTCATCAGCTAAAGAATATATTCTTTCATCAAACCCTTCATAATGACCACATATAATTATTATATGCTTTTTTTCCTTTAATTCATATGCTTTTTTCTCATTATATGTTTTTCCTCTAGGAGATAATAATATAACATGACTATCCTCTGTTCTAATTGCTTCAACTGCATTAAAAACAGGTTCACACATCATAATCATACCTCCACCTCCACCAAATTGATAATCATCAACTTGATTATTTTTATATGGAGTATAATCTCTAATATCTATAATATTAATCTTTACTTTTTCTTTTTCAATAGCTCTCTTTATAATACTCTCAGTCTTAAAACCTTCAAACATACCAGGAAACAATGTTAAAATATCTATTCTCATAAAAATACCTCTATATCATGCATATATATTATCTTTTTATTTTTATCTATCTTAGTAATAAAACTATTATTATATGGAATTAACTTATTATTAACTCTAACCATATTATTACCATTATCACTTCTATATTCTTCAATCTTTCCAATTAACTTATCATTAGAATATATACTATATAAAGGTAACTCTTCTATTAATATTTCATCATCAGAAAGTTTTAATTCATTTTCATCAAAATATACATTCATTCCCTTATATTTTAAAACATCATTAATATTATCTATATTCTTAAACTTAACCATGTCATAATTTTTATGTTTTCTATAAGTTTCAATTACTTCCTCACACTTATCTTTACCAATATATAATTTATTACTAATATTAAACACTCTATCTTTATATTCAAAATTACTAATAATTCTAACTTCTCCCTTTAAAGCATGAGTATTAACTATTTTACCAATATAAATATATTTCATATATTACCTCTTAAACATATGATATAAAAATATACCACTAGACACACCAACATTAAGACTTTCACACATATTATTCATATCTATTCTAACAATATCATCACACTTATTTAATAAATCTTTAGACACACCATTACCTTCATTACCAAATATAACAGCATAACTTTCTAACTTATCTATCTCTTCTAAAGACTTACTCTTTTCCAAAGAAGTACCAATTAATCTAATATTAGATTTTTTAATTTTATCAACTACATTTTCTAATTCATCAATAATGATATTAATGTTATAAATCATACCTCCAGTACTTCTAAGTACTTTAGGACTATATACATTAGCACACTTCTTAGATAAAACAAGTGTATCTATATCAAAAGCAACACTATTTCTCACAATAGTACCAATATTACCAGGATCTTGAACATCATCAAGAATAACTATTCTTTTACCTAAATCATTCTTATCTATATATTTAGAAACACCAATCATTCTAGGAGTACTTTTTAAATCACTAAGTTCTTTCATAACATTTAAACTAACATTTATATAATCAAAATCTATATTAATATCTATTCCATCTAAAACAAATAATTCAACAAGTAAATTATTCTTAATAGCTTCTGTTACTAAATTCTCCCCTTCAATAAGAAATAATCTCTTACTACTAGAGTACTTCTTATCTAATAACTTCTTAGCTTCTTTAATCTTACTATTACTTGTACTAGTAATAACCATTTTATTCCTCCTTTAAGACCTTTTGTGCTTCTTTATAATTAGGACAATACTTCTTAACATATCTCCAAAAATTTCTAGAATGATTAAACTCTAAAAAATGACATAACTCATGTATAATAACATAATCTATTTCATTTATAGAATATTTTATTAATTCAAAATTTAACTTAATTAATGGTCCTTTACCTTTTCTATTATATCCCCATTTCCTAGTCATTTTACCTATTTCTACTTTAGGATAAGGAATATCTTCTTCAAATAAATTATAACATACTTTAACTCTTTCATTAAATATTCTTTGCGCTTCATTCTTTAAAAAAGTATTTAAATATGTCTTATTCTTAACAAAAACTCTATTATCATAAAACTCAATCTTTTTAGCAATGTTTAAAACAGTTACATCATATCTATTTCCTAAATAATAAAATTCACTCTTCTTCTCTTCTTTTTTTTCTAATCTACTCATTCCTTCAACAATAGATTTCTCATTAGAAAGAATAAAAGATTTAATCATACTTTTAGGTATTAAATAATTACATGAAATATGAATTCCATCACTCTTAAGTCTTAAATACATATTCTTAATATGTTTCTTTTCAATAAAAACATCATATTCATTTCCTTGTAACTCTATTTTCATTTCAAACCTCACGAAAACTATTATAACAATTAAAAAGAAGTATTTCTACTTCTTTTATAATTACTATTCTAATATAACATCAGAATTAGTTGTTTCTTCACTAGCAGGTGCTTCTGCTGGTGCTTTTTTATCTTCTTCCTGGACTTTCCAATTTACTTTAACTTCGTTTTCTTCATCTTCTTTTGGTTTCCAAGCAGGATCTTTATCATAACCAGCGAATTCATAATCTTTTTCTTTAACATTATCATCTACTACTGGTGTGTACCATTCAGGTGTTCTTCCTTTAACTTCACCTAATTTGATTTGATTATCAGTAACATCTTCAGCATCATCAGAAACTATTAATCTACCATTAGCATCTGATGCATCAGTTGGTACAAAGTATGTTGGAGTATCTAAACCTATTTCACTAGGTGTACTAGGTAATGAATAACTTTCAACATCCATAATTCCTACTTCAACAGAATTAACTTTTTCATCTTCACTATCTATAACTGATTCTTCTGCAGTTACATTAGTAATTATTTCATCATTTTCTGATGGATTATCTATAGCCTTAGTAGCTTCTTCATTTACTTCATATGATCCATCTTCTTTTTCATTAACAATTTGATTTGTGTATACAACTGTTGCATCTCCAAATACTGCTGTTAAAGTAAGATTTCCTTTTAGATTAACTTTTTTACCATATTTAGCAAATATCTTATTGCTTCCATCTTTACTCCATCCAAGGAATCCACTTACTGCATATGGATAATTTTCAACTTTATAAGATTCTGTTTCACTACCAGTAACTGTCTTTTCTGATAATACTGTACCATCATAATCTTTATATGTTACAGTATACTCTTTAACAGAACATACTAGATATACATTAGCATCATCATTTGCTTTTTCACTAAAATTGAAACTATTACTATGTTCACTATCACTATAATATGAACAATTTGTATATCCACTAGGAACAAATTTCTTTATTTTAGCTCCTTCTTTTATTTTAGTAGAATATACTTTTTTACCATTTAAATAATATGATATTTGATATTTATTAGTTGTAGTTGATGATGTTGTTTTAACAACATATTCATATTCATCTTCTTTATTAGAATCTTCTATAACATCTTTGCCATCTGATACAGGAACTGTAATATTTGTTTCATTAGTAGAATTATCTTCAGGATCTCCTTCCTTATTAAGACCTACTAACAAGCCTATTACTGTACCAATAATAATTAAGACAGCTATTGCTATTAAGACAACTAATTTCTTATCTTCATCTTCACTATTAATAGCTTCTACTTCCTTAATTTCTCTGACTTTTGGTGCTTCATCTTCATAATTTTGTCTTTTAACTTGTGGCCTATTATTTTGATTCATATTTCTATTATGATTCTTATTACCATTAGGCTTATGATTAGACTTATTATAATTTTTCTTAGCATTACCAGAAGTCTTCTTTTCTTCTTTCATATAACCTCCCATCTTTCTTGTAGATTCATTATCTACCTTCTAAATGTAATTATAGCATTAATAAAAAAAAAGTAAATTTTTTGTGTAAACTTTTTGTAAAAAAAGATAATAAATATTTACTTCATAGTAAATTCTTTATTATCTCTTAATAATTCATAATAATTATTTATTTCTTCTACTAAGATTTTTAACTCATTATTTGCTAAACCCCAATCTTTAAATAATTCAAATAAATACTCTTTTCCCCTAACTTCTATAATATACTTAATAATAAAATACCACCACTTATAACATGTCCTGCTATTTATAAGTTCTTCATAATTTATTATTTTAAATTTCTCATTATCATATTGACCACTTAAATAACAAGCAAGTCCTTCATTTATATATTTAACTGGCATCTTAGAACCTATATATTTAGAATATTCATACTCTATATAATGAACATATTCATGTATTATTGTTTTTAAAAAATATTCATAACTTTCATCTTTATGTGATGTATTTTTATAATCATTATAAGATACATAATTTATCTTATTATCATTAAAACTACCTATTACCCATAAAGGAACATTATCTCCAAATATCTTTTTACCAACTTCTTCATCAAACTCTTTCTTAGTTGAATATATTTTAATATTTATTTTTGGTACTACTAAATCTTTATCAAAAAAAGATACAATTCTTTCATAATTATTACTCAAATAATTATCTAAATCATCTATAACATTCTTATCACATTTATCATATTCAAATATTGCATACATTCCATTTTTAATCATATTTAACACCAATAAAATTATATCAATAAAAAAGGATAGTTTCCACTATCCTAATAATTTCTATTTCTTAAGAATGCAGGCATATCTAATGAATCATCATCTTCACCAGTTTCTACTGTAGGTTGAACTACTTTTTTCTCACCTTCAATAGATCTATATAATGGTTCAGTTGAATCTTCAAATCCTGTAGCAATTACTGTAACAACTATCTCATCAGTTAATGCTTCATTAATAACAGCACCAAATATAATATTAACATCAGTATTAGCAACTGTTCTAACAACTTCAACAGCATCTTCTGCTTCGAATAATGTCATTGAATTTCCACCAGTGATATTAACAATACAATCAGTAGCTCCACTAATAGTAGTTTCAAGAAGTGGACTATTAACAGCTTGTTTAGCAGCTTCAACAGCTCTATTATCACCAAATCCAACACCTATACCAATTAGTGCATCTCCTCTACCTTCCATAATTGTTCTAACATCAGCAAAGTCTAAGTTTACTAGTCCAGGAACACTAATCAAATCACTTATTGATTGAACTCCAAGTCTTAATACATTATCAACTTCTTGGAATGCAGCATCAAGTGGTGTTGATCTATCAATTAAATCTCTTAATCTATCATTTGGAATAACTACTATAGTATCAACATGTTTTCTTAATTCATCAAGTCCTACTAAAGCATAATCCATTCTTTTCTTTCCTTCGAATTTAAATGGTTTAGTAACAATAGCTACTGTTAAACATCCAAGTCCTTGTGCTATTTCAGCAACAACAGGAGCAGCACCAGTACCAGTACCACCACCAAGACCACATGTTACAAAAACCATATCAGCACCTCTTAAAGCATCTTCAATTTCTTCTTTTGCTTCAAGAGCAGCTTCGCGACCAACTTCAGGTCTTGTACCAGCACCTCTACCTTTAGTTATTGTCTTACCTAATTGAATCTTAGTTTCAGCTTGGCTTACATTTAATACTTGTTGGTCTGTATTAGCAACAATAAATTCAACTCCTCTAAGACCTGAATTAATCATTCTATTAACAGCGTTACATCCACCACCACCAAGACCAATAACTTTTATATCAGCAATTTGATCCATTTCTAATTTGTTATTCATCTATTCACCTCTTAATTATTGAAAAAATATCCATATATCTTTCCAAGTATATTATTGTTATCTTTTTTCTTAGTATTTATTAACTCTTCTTGCATACTAGCATCAACTGTATAAGCAACTTTCTCTCTAAAAGAAAGTTTATCATAATAATATTTAATTAGTCCTAAAGCACTTGAATATTTATTATGTCTACATCCTATCTCATGAGCTTTATATACTTCAAGTTCTCTTCCAAATACTTCATCAGAAACTAAATTAAAATCATTAAGTTCACTTACTCCCCCTGTAATTATTATATTACTTATTTCTAGTTTTGTTAAGACATTTATTTGTTTTTTCGCCAAAGCTAGTATTTCTCTAACCCTAGAATAAATAATATCACTTATTTCATATTGATTAATTTTAATCATTTCACCACTATTTGTCCTAACATCACTACTCCAAGAAGTACTAGCATTTCTCTTAGTAGCTAAAGCAAACTTTTCCTTTAAATTCCTAGCTTCTTCATATGAAATATCATATATATAACATATATCTCTATCAATATTTTGAGCACCTATTTCCATAGTTTCAGTTTCAACAAGAATACCTTTTTTAAATATAGATACTTCCGTTTTCTCATCACCTATGTTAATAACTGCACTATTCTTTTTATCTACTTCTTTATTTTTAAATTCATAATAATCAGCTACACTACCATAATTAATATCTACAACAGTTATACCAGCTCTTTCAAGCATAGAAAGTACTGTATAAATATTCTTCTTAGGAGACATACTAAGTACTGCCTTACATCCTAATTTCTTAGCTTTCTTTCCCTTAGGATTAGATGTCTTGCTATCACCATCTATCTTAAACTCTACAGGTGTTATAGCTACAAACTCTTTACTAGAAGGTACTTTATTATAAACACATGATTTAAGGACATTTATAACATCACTAGGAGTAACTTTTCCTTCCTCACTATTTACATCTACTTCACCCTCAACTACATTAAATTCAGCATAATATGAAGGCACAGTCAATATAACTTTATTAATCTTAATACCTAAAGAATCTTCACATTTAGAAAAAACTTCTTTAATAGATACTACTGTTTCATCAGGATTAACTATTATTCCTCTCTTTACCCCCTTAGATTTAACCTCGGATACAGAAAGAACATTAAGTTCATTATTAAACATTTCACCAACTACTAACTTAATAGTATCAGAACCAATATCTAAACTTGATATTATTTCTTTCATATATCCTCCTTCATACCATAATAACTAAATTATATCAAATTTTATATAATAATTCAAAAACTAACTTTTACTAAAAGCATAATTAATATTAAAATTAAAATATTTCTTATTCTTACTCTTCTTACCATTATATTTAATTTTAACAAACAATCTCTTAGAACTTCCCCCACTTATCCTATCTCCATTACTAATACTAGTATTAATATCTACCTTTTCTAAATCAACATTAGTATCAATATTAGATATATATGCATTTGTAACAAAAACATCTTTATTACCTAAATTTGTTAAATCAATATGAAACTCTTTCTCATCAATAAACTCATTTAAATCATTAAGATCAAAATGTACAAAATTATTTTCATCATTTAATTTAATACTAGCATCTAAATCATAATTGATTTTAACATTATTAAATCTTATTTCATAGTATTCTTTACTATATTTAAAAGAACCATTCTCATCATATTTAAGTAATAAATTCGTAGCAGTAACACTAAATATTAAAATGATAAAAACACTTACCAAAGATATATATTTCAAACTATCCTTCATATTCTTACCTATTCTTTATTAATCATATCATAAAAATAATGAAAAAGCATTAATTTTGCTTAATTAATGCCTTATTATATCTCTCTTCTTCACTAAAAACACATCCACAATACTTCTGCATATATAATCCAGTTTCTCTAAACATACTTTGACCCTCTCTAAAAAATGGTCTAAAATCTCTATATAAAAATTCAACACCATACTCTTTAGATATCTCATTACATACTTTAATAATTAAATCATGCTTTTGATATGGACTAACAAGTAATGTAGTAGTAAACGAATCATATCCATTTTCCTTAGCATACTTAGCTACTTTAGATAATCTACTTCTATAACAATATTCACATCTACTATCTAACTTATCTATAACATTCTTAGTAAACTCTCTAAGTCCATAATAATCTTCATATATAACATTCAAATCAACTAATTTAGAGTACTCTTTCAAAGCATTTAATCTTGCTTCATACTCCTTATATGGATGAATATTCAAATTATACCAATACCCTGTTAAATCATGACCTTCTTCTCTAAGTGCCTTAATAGGATATGCACTACAAGGACCACAACATATATGCATCAAAACTTTCATAAAAAATCACCAAAACAATTATACAATAAAAAACCTAGATAAATCTAGGTTATTTACTATTATAATCCTAATGAATCTCTTGAAATTTTGATTCCAGGACTCATAGTTGATGATATACTAACATTTTTGATAAATGTTCCTTTAACACCAGTAGGTTTATTTTTAACTATTTCATTAACTATAGCTCTTACATTTTCTTCTAACTTATCTTCAGAGAATGAAAGTTTACCAACAGTTACATGAACATTTCCATAAGAATCATTCTTATATTCAACCATACCTTTTTTAACATTATCAATAGCAGCTGCTACATTAGTAGTAACAGTTCCAAGTTTTGGATTTGGCATAAGTCCTTTAGGACCTAATACTTTACCTAACTTACCTAAAGCTGGCATCATTTCTGGAGTAGCTATAATAGTATCAAAATCGAACCAATTTTCTTTTTCGATTTTTTCAAGCATATCTTCAGCTCCACAGTATTCAGCATCTTTAGCTTCATCTGCTTTTGTCTTCGTAATTACAAGTACTCTTTTACTTTTACCAGTTCCATTTGGAAGAACAAAACTTCCTCTTACATTCATATCAGTCTTTTTAGCATCAATGTTTAATTTAAGAGCAAGATCAACTGTTTCATCAAACTTTCTAGTTTTAAGACCTTTAAGTACTTTAATCGCTTCAGTAGCTTCATATTCTTTATTCTTTTCTACGCTACCTAATGCTTCCACATACATCTTACTATGTTTCTTCATAAACTTACCTCCTTATGTGGTTTTCTGGATTATCTATTTATTCTCACGATTAATATTTATTAATTCGTGTTTATTTTTCTTCTTCAGTAGTTTCTTCTTCTGGTTTATCTTGAGCTGTTACTTCAACTTCTACATTAGCACCTTCACTCATAGCTTTAGCGCTTTCTTCCATTTCAGCAAGTTCTGCATCTAATTTAGCAGCTTCTTTTTCAGCTTCAGCTGCTTCTTCAGCTTGCTCCATCATTTCAACATCAGTAACACCCTTAACTGCTATTCCCATATTTCTAGCAGTTCCAGTAACTATTTCCATAGCTGCATCTAAATTATAACAATTTAAATCAGGTAATTTGATTTCTGCTATTTTCTTAACATCATCTTTAGAAATAGTAGCAACTATTTCATTAGCTCCCTTACTACTTCCTTTAGCAATACCAGCTGCTTTTAAAAGTAGAGATGGAGTTGGTGGAGTCTTAAGTATAAAATCAAAAGTTCTATCTTCATAAATAGAAATTTCAACTGGAACTATATCTCCCATCTTTTCTCTAGTTGCTTCATTGTACTTAGTACAAAATTCTTGTAAGTTAATTCCTGCAGGTCCTAAAACAGTTCCAACTGGTGGAGCTGGTGTAGCTTTTCCTGCTTCGATTTGTAACTTAATTTTCTTTACAACATTCTTTGCCACGAAAAACACCTCCTATATTTTGATAATTTTATCTGTATTTCCGCGAGTGGTATAGTGATAATCCAAATAATCTCCCACTTCTAATTTGCAAAATATGCAAACCTGCTAGTAAATAATATCATAGAGTGCCTATAAAATCAAGCAAAAATAATAAAAATTAACAATTTTATCACTCATTTATTTCAATAATATTTTCATACTTTTTTAAAAATTCTTTTGGATTAGTTGTTGCTCGAAAAATCAATCTGCTATTTTCACCATTTAGATATATTATTTCTAATTTATAATAAGCATCAAAAAATATTTTAGTACTTACAGATTTATCTTTAACAATTATTCCATAATTTCATAAAAAATATTGATTAAATTAAAAAAGTAATATCAGTTAAATATTACTTTTCTTTTTTCTCATAAATATAATTGAAGTAATTCCTAATACTACTAAAAATATAATTAAAAATTTGTATGTCAATAACTTGTTACTTTTGTATGTTTCAATATTTGATATATCATTATTATCTTGTTTTTGTTCCTGTTTCTGTTTTTCTATAGTTTCTAACTTAATAGTATCTATTTGATCAAGATAATCTATCTCAAAAGATTCTAATTTTCCTTCACTATTTTCATTTCTAATAACTTTAACATTTGGAGAATTTAAATCAACTATTTCTATAGAATTATCTGAATATTTAACTTCTATTTTTCCACCCGATAAATCCATTTCATTTCCATCATTCATAGTTTCAATAGATTCTTCAAAAATTCTAACACTTTCAACACTTATATCTTTTACATCAACTTCAAAAGAAACTTTCTCTCCTAAGTATGTTAAATCTATAGTTTCTTTTCCAACAACATTATTATCAAAATCACTAATTTCAACATATTCAGAATTCATATCAACTATATCTGTTGTATTATCTTCATATGTAACCTTTATAGTACCTGAAGTTAAATCTAACTCTTCAGCACTTTTAGCATAAAATGTTTTTGGCATATGCACTATCTCAACTTTTTTAACACTTTTTGTAATTTCTTCTATTACATTTACACTCAAAGTAATTTTTTTACCTAAATAATCTATTTCTACTGATTGATTACCAATTTTTTTATTATCAAAACCACTAGTTTTAACATCCTTAGATTTCATATCTACTTCACTTTTAGTATTATCACTATATGTTATCAACAATACTCCACCACTTAAATCTAAATTGTCTTTATTTTGAATATAATTTAATTTTTTAGGTTTAACTTTAATAGATATTTTTGAAACATTTTTTATTACATCAGTTTGTTTATTTACTTTTACTTTAATGTATACAGGATTACCCTTATAATTATCTCCTTTATAATTTATTTTAAGAGTTTGCTCTCCTAATTTTTTATTATCAAAATCACTAACAGTAATATTCTTATCGTCTAATCTTATAACTTTATATCCATTATTACCATATGTTATTTTTAATCTTCCACCACTTAAATCTAAATTATCTTTATTTTGAACATATATATTTTTATATGAATAATCTTTCAAAATCTCTATTGAAGTAACTTTATCATTTATAGCATAACTAGGTCTAAGTACAACATAACTATCTTGACCAAGTAAACTTGTAAGAAGTCTTGTACCCATACTTATATGCGCTAAAGGAGAATTAAGGTCTACTCTTTGTGCAACTCTATCTGCACCATATAAATATAATTTATTATTTTCATATTTATCGAATTCATCATATATTATTAATTTTCCATCACTATTAGTAGCAAAATTTCCATTTCCTAAATAAAGATATGCATTTGCTACACCTTTTAAATAACCACCCTTATATGCCATATTATCATGGCTAGCATTATGATCATAAACATATAAAACATCACCAGGTAATAAAGTTTCATTATGATATGTATTATTTCTATATGTGGCACTATAATCCATAGTAGTTGAATTTTCATTTGAACTCGTTGTGAAAATACCACCAAAAAGTCCTGGGACAAACATCTTATAATAAGATTCATTTTTAATATTATCCAATGAAAATAATTTAATATTGCTAAAATCTGTTGTTTGTGTTCTTGTTCTAAAATCTTCATAATTTGAATTAGTCTTTATCATATTTAATAAGCTAGGATTATTATAAGTCATAGTTTCAAAAAGCTTATCAGCTCTTGGCAAATTAATATTAGCATATCCTAATAATTCATACATTTTATTAAAAAAATCATTTGAAGGTCCCGTTTTATCATTATTAACATTTTTATAAACATTAGCAACCAATTTACTTCTATCTTCATTTGATAAAGTTCTTTTTAAAGGTATAGAAATATTCTTTGTTGGCATAGTATAAATACTTTTATATTTATTTTCATCATATTTTCTAGCTATTTCAACTTTTCCATTTTTACTTTCAATTATTTTATTAAAATCATTTCTATTATTTGATACCCTTACTCTTATATAAAATGTTTTAGTAAATGCTTTATTATTTTCTGGAACTTCATATTCACATTTTATCTCATTTTTATCATTAACTTGACTACATCCATCACTTTTACTATATAAGTGAGTACCTTCTGGTATATTCTCAGTAACAATTACTTTATCATATCTATTACTACTTTTATTTTCAATTTTTATTACATAATTGATTATCTCATTTAAATTTACACTATGATATTTTTCTATTGATTTTTCATTTTCCCCAGTACCAATTGTTAATTTTTTATTAATAACTATTCCTTTTGCCTTAATTCTATTTTTTGAATGATCAGATAAAGTAAAATTCTTTATATTATTACTAGTTATTATTCTAATCACATAAAATTCTTTACTAATTCCAATTGGATTATAAAAACAATCTGCAGAAGAATTATCTATACAATTTTCTTGAATTGTTCCTAAACTATCATCTCTTGTATTTAATACACGACTTTTAGTTTCTATAATATCAGCTTTAGATTCAAATCTATAATTTCCATAAGGAATATTATAATCATTTATTTTTTTTGCTGCTGTTATATATCCATCGTATGACTTATTAGAATCACCTGGTATTGTAATTGCACCATTACCTGCTGAATGAAGAATTTTTCCATTACCTACATATAACATCGCATGACTTCCACCATTTCCCATACGAAGTAAAATATCTCCTGGCAATAATTTATTTTCTTTAATCATAGTTTGTAATCCATCTAATTTTTCTACCTTAGTAGTTACATACAAACCTTTTTTACCATTTTTTATATTTTTTTCATTATTTGATTCAGCATTCTTTAAAAATGTTGTATCAAAGCCTTCATTATTATCTATATCTCTAATAGTATATTTATTATTACCACGATTAAATGCTTCTGCATAAACCATAGTTACAAAATGAGAACATACAGAATAATGAATATCTTGAGTTGTAACTTCTTCTGGACTATAAAAAGTTGTATCTTTTAATCTTTTTATTCCATTTTTTCCTATAGTTATAGCCCCACTTCGTGGTATTCGACTATTACCAATTTGATAGTTTAAATATGTTCCGTCATATTGAAGTGCTCTACCTCTATAATAATATTGATAGGCAGTTTCAACTACTGCATCCTGATAATTAGTTATACTATAGCCAGTAGCACTAAAAGTTGGTTTACTATCATTAACAAAAACATAAAAAGATAAAACTAAAATACATATAGTTATAACTATTACAGACTTTCTATTATAAATCATATGATTCACCTATTATTGATTATATCATAAATAAAAAAGCACTTATAGTGCTTTTCTATATATTAATAATTTTCAGCTTTTAATTCCATATAACTTTCTGGATGATTACAAACAGGACATACTTTTAATGCTTTTTTACCTCTATAAACATGTCCACAATTTCTACAAATCCAAATCTTTTCTTCTCCACGTTCAAATACTAAATTATTTTCTATATTACCTACTAAAGTCATATATCTTTCTTCATGATGTTTTTCAATTTCACCAACCATTTCAAATAATTTAGCTATTCTATCAAAACCTTCTTTTTTAGCAGTTTTAGCAAATTCTTTATACATTTCAGTCCATTCATAATTTTCCCCACTAGCTGCATCTTTAAGATTTTCTAGTGTACTAGGAACTTCTCCTCCATGTAATTCCTTAAACCACATCTTAGCATGTTCTTTTTCATTACCAGCTGTTTCTTCAAATATAGCTGCGATTTGTTCATATCCTTCTTTTTTAGCTTTAGAAGCATAATAAGTATATTTATTTCTTGCTTGACTTTCACCAGCAAAAGCTGCCATTAAATTTTTTTCAGTTTGACTTCCTTTTAATTCCATAATATATCACTCTCTTTCTAAGCAAATTATATCATGTTTTTTATTTATATCAAACATTATTAGAATCATTTTGATCTTGTTCTTCATTTGATTCTTGTTCTTGCTCTGGCTCAGGTTCTTGTTCTTGTTTTGGTTCTGGTTCAAGTTTTTGATCTTCTTGTTCTTGTCTTTCTTTTAATACTTCTTCAACAACATCTACATAATTATCATCAGATATAAATAAACTAGTTTCACCTTTCTTCTTTTGAATAATAATAAATACTACTGTTCCAATTACAACAGCGCCAAATACAACTGCTATAACTACAAAAGAAGTTTCATCTTTATTATCATTATTTCCTACAATACCATTGTCATCACTAGATATTTTATATTTTATTTTATATTCTCTAACTGAACCATTTTCAGCAGTAACTCTTACTCTAATAAGATTTTCTCCTGGTACTAAATTACTATTAGAAATTATTTCTACTTTTGCTTTTTCACTATCAGCAGTAGCAACAATATCTAATGATTTCACATCATCTCTACCAACTATAGTATATGAATCTATATCACTATTAAAATCTATATCATAACCTTTTATCTCTAAAGAAGATAAATAATTATTTGTATCTCTATTATCTTTATCTCTTCTAGTAATATAAACTACATATTTTCTAGAATTACCTTTTTCAGTTTTAAGTACTACTTCAAATCTATTTTCTCCATAGGATAGTTTTTTCTCACCAGTACCAGTTATTTTAGCTTTACTATTACTAGATTTAGCAGTAATAGTCACACTATCTATATCACTATTAACATATGTTTCAAATACTCTCTTTTCACTATCAAAAACTATATCAGTATTAGTAACATTTAACTCTGTTAATTCAGCATCTTTATCTCTATTATCAGGTCTATAAACAGTTAATTTATATACTGTTTTTGTTTTACCATCTTCAGCAGTAACAGTAATTGGAATAGTATTTAATCCATACTTTATACTAACTTTTCCAGCACCACTTACTTTAGATTTTTCTTCAGCTTTAATAGCTTCAATCTCTAAAGTACTTTGACTAGATTCAACTGTTACACTATATTCAAATTTATCATATTGAAAATCAGGTTTAATCTTATAATTCTCAGCATATAAATCTCTTAAATATGGGTTATTATTACATAATCTAGCAGCATCAATAGAATGAGTTCCTTTCTTTCCACTTTGAGATTCTACTACCACAGAAATAACACTACTACCACAAGGTATAGTAACTTTTCCATTACCACTAACTACTTTAGTATTAACATCATTTGGTATAGCATTAATAGTAACACTAGAATTTTTAGTACTAAAACTCATACTATCAAATACATCATTTCCATCTACAGTAAGTCCTTTTAAAGTAATATCATCACTCAAAACAGATATACTAATTATTTTATCTGAATATGAATTAGAAACATTATCATCATCTATTACTTTAATACCAGATAATGTTAATGTAGCAGTTCCAGCTACACCAGAATTTAAAGTTATATTAATTGTTCCTATTTGAACATTTCCATTTCTTGCAATTCCATTTACTCCAATAAGAGGACTACCACTTGATTTACCTTTTTCCCAGTTATCACCTAACCAAGTACTTCCATCTTTAGTAGTCTTTCTAAAACTATTAATAGTAACTCCATTACCACTAATATTAGCATTAAAACCAATTATTTTACCCTTTTTAACATTATAATAAACATCACAATCAGTCTTTTCACCAGCTTTTAAAGTAGAAGAACCACAATTAATAGTAACTTCTCCTTCAAGAGCAAATAAATTTATTGGAATAAATAAAAATAAAAACGCTATTAATACAAAAATAAATCTGTTTCTCATAGACTCACTCCCTATTATTTATATTATACTATTTATACAACTCTATGTCTATTTGAAATTAAAAAAATAAAACTTGTAAAATACAAGTTTTATTTAATTCTAACTAACCTTTTATCCTTTGACATATAACATTCACTATATGATACATCATCAATATAATCATCTATTTCTCTTTTATATATAACATCATATACATCTATTCCTTTTTCATTAAGTTTATTAATACATTCTACAATATAATCTTTATCTCTATTTTCAAATGTTAAAATAACTCTACCATCATCTATAAACTCATTACATTCATCATCTATAAATATATATAAATTCTTTTTATTTTTATAATCAATATAATCCTTAATATCATCATAACTATAACTATATTTATAATTTTTTCTATCAATTTTATCTGCTATATCAAATGATAATGTAGTATGATACCCATCTCTAAAAAAACATCTAATTGTCTCATCTAAAGCAATAATACTTTCTCTTTTTAAATATTTACTTTTAAATAATCTAACCTTAGTTAAAACATCATCTAAATCTAATATTTTAACATCTCCATTACTAATCATAATATTAGTAAGTCTATAATCAAGTGGATATATATTATTATCAGTAAGTTTCCTAGCATTCTTAACTAATTTATATGCATAATCAATCTTATCTTGTAATGGTTCTCTTCTTATATCATAAAATAATTTACCATCTAAATAATCCATCATAATACCATAAAAAACACCATCAACATAAACAATATCTTTAATAATATTATTAATTCTAATTAGTCTATTAATTTTATTAATAGTCATATTTCTATGTTTTAAAACAGGATTCTTAACCATACGATGTACATTAGTTTTAACTTCATCATGATATATTTTATATACTACATCATTATCTCTATACACAGTTCCAAAATTTCCAACACCAATTTCTTTTAAAGATTTTAATTTTTCACTAGAAATATTAATCATAATAACCCCTTCAAAAATTGAACAATATAATATCATATTTATTATATTTTTTCAATAAAAAAGAAGATATCATCTATCTTCTCAAAACATCATCTTCATTTTTTAATAGTTCATATTCTTCTCTAATTTGTCTATCAGTCTTCTCATTAGTATATTTTTTACCACCATTATTCCACATACCATTCGATACAACTATTTGTTCAAAAGCTACATCACTACATTTATCTTTTATTTCACTTATTAATAATCTATTCTTTCTTTTTTCTTCTTCTAACTCAATAGTTTGCGAATCTAAATATCTCTTAGTAGAAGCAAGTTTCTTATATGATTTTTCAAGTTTAGTAACTAATTCATGTTCACTCTTTGTATATTTACTTACTCCATAATCAAATGATTCATCTAATTTTGTTAATAACTTGTTATCATGATCAAATTCTCCATTATATGTAAGTATTAATCTTTTAATTTCACTATAGTCTAAAGGAATAAATTCACTAGATTTACTATTGTTAATAGAATTAGATACTAAATAACTAACACAAGCACATATTGCTCCTTTAGCTATACATCCATCTTTAAAATATTCTTTTAATTCATGTTCACCTGTTCCATTACATAAAAAAGCAATTGGAGAATCTTTTCTTTTATTATTCAAATTAACAATAGTAGACTCTCTATTATTACGAACCATTACTTGTGATCCATATTTAGATACTTTATCAAATACTTCTCTATCATTTACATCTTTAAATAAATATCCCTTAGCATAAATATCTTTAATATCTATTTCACTAGCTATTGATACAAGTGATATTTGAGATAATATATCTTTAATTCCTTCTTCACTAAATCCATCATTTAAAAGCATAGTTTTAAGTTTCTTTTCAAATTCTACATATACATTAGTACCATTACAATATGTAAAAAAATTAATCTTTCTTGCTTGCTTTTTAATATCTTTACCATTCCTTAAATATCTATAAACAAAATCTGCAAGTCCATCAGATTTCTTATCTTTTAAACTTTTATATTCGTATTTTAAACCTAAAAAATCTATAAGCATTTCATCTATCTTATAACCACCAGCAAATTCATCGCTTGTTCTTACTCTAGCTGCTCTTGCTCCTTCTTTAATAAGTCCAAAAACAGATTTATCTATATTATCTTGAGCAGAAATACACATCATAAAGGGTTTATCATAATTCTCAAAATCAGTTATTTCTTTTATACCATATAAATTATCAATAGATTTTTCACACTTCTTATATACTCTTAACATATAATCACCTATTATTTATAAAAATTATTTATTTCATTTTTATATTTTTCAGTATCAAGTACTATTTTTCTTTTTCCTTTGTATGAAATAATTAACTCTTTTCCATTATCATAAATAACTAATTTATCCTCATTAGAATGATTATAATCTATATAAATAACACTATCCTTAATCATATCATTAATAGACTTATAACTGCCTAATTTTAACCATTCTTTAGGAATATAACTTTCTAATTTAAACTCTTCATTTATAACATTATATGGACTTAAAAATATATCTCCATCATAAATATAATAATAGTAATTTTTACCATCTAAATACTTACTAATGGCTTTGAATCCCTTAGTAATATTCATAACACATTCATCATTATTACAATTATTTTTTTCTGTTTTATCTGATACTATTTGATCAACATTTTTATTATATACATCAATTGGTAAATAATAATTATAAACATCATAATTAATATAATAATATTTATTTAAATTATTAACTCTACCAACATAGTTTAATATATTAACATTCTTAGTAGATATATGATGATTCTTATCTTTAATACCTAAATATATTCCTACTTCATCAACATAATCATGTTCTCTAAAATATTTAACTTTTTCTTTAACCTTATCATCAGTTTCACCACTATCATATCCAACAATAGCTCCTGTTCCTATAACTAAATAAGGTACACTATTTCTTTTATCATTTAATATAGACATAACATTACCAAATAATTTATTATTCTCTTCATTATTCCACACTTCATATTTATGCAAAACAATATCTTTATCTTCTTTTAAATATGAATCTAAAAACTTAATCAATGCTTGACTATATCTACAAGTTTCACCATAAAACAAATACATATCTATTTGATTAGTTTTCTTCTCACTAACAACTTCTTTTCTTAACCCATATGTATCTTGAACTATTTTATTATAAGCTTTTTCAAAATCAATACTTTTACTAGTCTTAATATCATAATCAATAAGAGTATTGCCATCTACTTTAACTAAATTAGAATATTTATCAGTAATAGTTTTATTTTCAACAACTGTTTCATTTTTAATAACAGGTTCTATAACTTCTGCTTTATGTTCTACTGTTGTTTCATTCTTCATATTATTTTTACTTTTAATTATTTTTATCTCAACAAAAAGAACAGAAAAAACAACTAATATTACTATTATTATTAATCCATTAATTATAGTTTTCTTTTTATTATTTTTAATAACACTCTCATTATCTTCCATAATACTATACCTCTATAATAAATATTAAGTTATTGGATAATTATTTTCAACTTATAAACAATATTTTTACATAACTATACAATTATTTCTATATCTATAATATCTTTAAATAATATTTTTTTATTATTAGTTAAATAAATAATTTGATAAACATTATCTATTCTTTTTACTTTTCCAATATAATTACTATATCTTCCACCACTTTTATATTTATCATGAATAAAATAAGTAATATTTACTTCTAAATCTTTATTATCATTTAACATATTTAAATATTTATTTATTCTATTAAAATCCTCTTCACTAAGTTCTTTCTTTCTATTAGTAAGTCTAGCAGTCTCTCTTATCTCATCATCATATCCAGTTAAAGCCGCAAATGGAGCAAATTGAGCCGCTCTATCAAGATTACTCATTCTTTTATGATACTTAGGTTCATAATGTTCTAAATTAATTATATCATCATAATTATTCATCCTCTATGACCCCCTACTTCAATATTTCTTTCTCTAGCAGTCGCATCTTTTTCTAAATTCATAGCTTTTAATATAGAATTCTTTCCATATTTATTTTTAATATTCAAAAGAGTCTCTTCTATTTTTCTTTCTTTAATTTCATTTTCTTTTTCAATCTTTTTCTTTTTATTTACTTCTTCATTATTAGAAAATAAATCAAATTGTTTAAAACTTCTTTCATTTTCTAAATATTTATCACTCTTTAAATTCATAACTGCTATTGTAATTTTTCTTACTAATAAATTTTTATCAATTATTTTATTATATAATTTAACAACCTCCTCAGTAATAATTCTACTAGATAAAGTATATTTATCTAATTTAATATTTCCATGAGCAGGTTTTGGTACTAATCTACCATAAAAATCTCTAACAATCTCTCCATCATAATTAATATTCTTATTATTTAAATTATCAATATCATATCCAATTGTTAAAACTATTTGATTAGTAATAAAATGTTTAGAAACCATATCAAGTACTATTAAATCTACCATTTCTTTTAATACTAATAATGCACTTTCATATTTATATGGTGTATGTAATACTTGGCTTTGAGATAAACTATTATTACTAGGTCTATAGCTTCTAATATCTTTCATAGTACATGGTTCATAACCCCAAGCATGATCTATTAATAATTCTGCATTAACACCAAATAACTTATATAAAAAATCTTCATTCTTAAGTGATATTCTAGCTATATCACCCATTGTATTTATATTATATTTTTTTAGTCTATTTGCTATTCCTTTTCCTACTCTCCAAAAATCAGTTAAAGGTTTATGATTCCATAATTTATGTCTATAAGACATTTCATCTAAAGATGCTAATCTAACACCAAACTCATTAGGTTCCATATGCTTAGCAACAATATCCATAGCAATCTTAGCTAAATACATATTAGTACCTATTCCAGCAGTAGCTGTAATACCAGTATTCTTATAAACATCAGCTATTATTTTAGTAACTAATTCTTCAGGCGTAGTTTTATATAATTTTAAATAATTTGTTATATCACAAAATACTTCATCGATAGAATAAACAACTATATCTTCAGGAGCTATATATTTTAAATATATATTATATATCTTAGTACTATATTTCATATAATATCTCATTCTAGGAACAGCTACTATAAAATCTAATTTTAAATTCTTATTATTTGAAAGTTCAACATCATCACAAGAACTACCAATAAAATCATTATTAATTTTACTTCTTCTTATTTTATTTATATAATTAACTTTTTGATAAACTTCATATAATCTACTTCTTCCAGATAATCCATATTGTTTAAGCGAAGGAGTAACAGCTAAACATACAGTTTTTTGTGTACGTGAAAGATCAGCAACTACTAAATTAGTTGTTATTGGATTAAGCTTTCTTTCTACACATTCAACAGATGCATAAAAACTTTTTAAATCAATACACATATAAATTCTATTCATACTATCTCCTTCAAAAATAGTATATCATATTTTAAAATAAAATAAAAACATTTGTTTGATATTATACAAAATAAAATCAAGATAATTAAATCTTGATCTATAATTTTATTTTTTCTACAACTTCTATACCTTTATCAACAAGTTTTTTAAACTTATTAAAATCATCTTTAGAACCTACTACACTACCATAATGAGTTGGTATTACTGTTTTAGGTTTAATTGTATTTGTAAGTTCTGCTGCTTCTTTATAATCCATTGTAAACTTTCCACCAATAGGAATAAATAATATATCACATTTCATATTTTGAAGTTCAGGAATATTATCAGTATCACCACATACATAAATAGTTTTATCACTTAAATATACCTTATATCCTAAATATCCATTTTCATATGGATGATATGACTTTTCTATATTATAAGATCTATATGTTTCAACATGATAACCCATAATCTTAGTATTATTATTCGGATTTAATAATATAGCTACATTATCAAAATCATTACCTAATAATTTAGGCATAACATATACCGTGTTATCTTTTGAAACTTTTTCATAATCCTCTTTAGAAAAATGATCATAATGATCATGAGTAAAAAATACAATATCAGCATCATGTGATTCATCTTCTATTAAATATGGATCAAAATATATAACTTTATTCTTATCTACAATTTTAATACTACTTTGAGCATTAACAGTAATATTATCCATAATCATCACCTAATAACACTTATAACATCTAAATATGGTAATTTTTTAGAATTACCAGTAATAGCAAATATAAAACCTACTACTGAATAAGCAAATAGAATAAATTCCATTAAACTAAATAAACCACCAATAAATCCAAATCCAAAAAAGATATGTCCTACTATTACAATCATCTCAAGTATTAATAAATTCATTCCTTGTTTAGCATGAAATTTAATATATCTATTAGTAGTATCATTCAAATATGGAATAATTGCAAACAAACATAGATATGATATAGCAGAAAACAATCTTCCTTCATTTATCTCTTTTTGAGTAAAGAATTTATTAAAATTTGTTTCACTTTTATTATATCTTAGTAATTCATCATTTATATCATTATGAAAATTATAATTAGCATCATACTTTTCATCTTTTTTGTTGTCGTCTTCTCTCATATGAACTCCTTATATATATTATTATATAATAATACAATTCTTTTAAGCAATAATATATTTAATAATAAACAGTATGGTAAACACATATACTATAGGCGATACTTCTTTATATCTCTTAGTAAATAATGAAACTAATACATAGAATAAGAATCCAAATTCAATACCACTAGTAATTGAATATGAAAGAGGCATCATTATTATTATGAAAAATGCAGGTATTGCTACATATAAATCTTTAAAATCAATTGTAATAACGCTTTCCATCATTGATAAACCAATTAGTATTAATACAGGAGCTATAGCAGTCATAGGAACACATGCTATTAAAGGAGATAAAACAAGTGATAATAAGAATAATATAGCAACAGTAAATGAAGTTAACCCTGTCTTACCACCAGCTTCTATACCAGCAGTACTTTCTAAATATGTTGTTGTATTAGAAGTACCAAATATAGCACCAATAATAGTACCACTTGAATCAGCAATCATAGCTTTTTCTAATTTTTTAGGTAAATTACCTTCCTTATCTATTTTAAATAATCCACTCTTCTTACCTGTACCAACAAATATACCAACTGAATCAAATAAATCTGAGATACATAATGAAAATATAGTCATAAGCACAGTAATAACAGCTCCACCAGTTGTAAATAGTCCACTAAAATCTAATTGTAAAAATGTAGGTTTAATAGATGGTAATACTGTATAATTACTAAAATCAGGCATATTAACACATCCTAATGGTATAGCAATTAATGTAGTAATAATTATACCCTTTAAATAAGCACCCTTTGATTTTTTTAGAACAAGTATACTAGTAATAACTAATCCTATTAAAGCAACAAGTACACTATTACTTGTTAAATTACCTACTTGAGGAATAACATTTTTAGCAACTCCATTTACTACTTCATCTGCTCCAAATACTATAATTCCTGCATTTATTAAACCAACATAAGTAATAAATAAACCTATTCCTACAGTAATAGCATCTTGCATAAAAATTGGTATAGATGAAATAATTTTTTTTCTAATACTAGTCGCAGTAATTAAATAATTAATAATACCACTTATAAATACAATAGCTAATGCTTGTTGCCATGTATATCCAAGAGAACCACACAATGTATATGTAAATAAACTACCTAGTCCTATACCAGCACTTAATGCATATGGAACATTAGCATAAAAAGCCATAACAAGTGTAGCAAAAGCACTTGATATAATAGTTGCTGCATATACAGAATTATAATCCATACCTGTTTGTGATAAAACACTTGGATTTAAAAATATAATATATGACATAGCCATAAATGTTGTAAGACCAGCTAATAACTCAGTACTAACTTTTGTCTTATTCTCTTTTAACTTAAAAACCTTTTCTAATATCTTATTCATATCATACACCTACTATAATAATTTTATAATATAAATGATAATTTATCAAATTATTTTGTTATAATATAATTATGAAAACTAAATTAAATCAAAATACAAACATAATAAAAATAGTAGCATTAATAACAATGTTTATTGATCATGTAGGATCAATATTATTAGATAATAATATTTTTTTAAGATGTATAGGTAGAATATCATTCCCACTATTTTTTTATTCTATATTTGTTGGTTACTTTAAAACAAAAGATTTAAAAAAATACATAATAAGATTATTTATACTATTTTTAATAAGTGAACCTATATATATATTAGCTTTTAATAGATATGATTTTAATATTTGTTTTAGTTTTATAATAGAATTATTATTCTTATACTTTATAGATCATAAACATTATTTATTATATATAATAACATTTACTATATCTTTATTTTATATACCAATAAGTAGTTATATGATATTTATAATATTTTTAACTCCTATTTTTTACTATACAAAAAATACTAAATATTTATTTAGTATTTCTTATATTTTATATTATTTAGTATTTATCTATTTTGGTATACCATATATTTATATATATAGTTTATTCGCTTTACCATTAATACTATTTAATATAAAGACAAAAGTTAAAATAAATAAATATTTCTTTTATGCTTTTTATCCAGCACATTTATTACTGTTATATATAACTAAATTATTATTTAATTAACCATATATTAGTTCCATATCTTTCTAATATATCATCAATTCTAGTTAAATGTTTAAAATATTTGGTATCTTTATCATTATGGAATAAACTAATAAGCATAGTATCATCAGTTACCCAATCCATATGAGCTTCATCATGTTCAAAATCATAAAATGCATAATAACTCATAGCTGTTTTCATTCTCTGCATATTTTCAGTTATAACAAGTATTAAATCATAATCAAGAGTAGGATGTGTAAGTTCTACTATTTTATTTGCCTTCTCATCATCAAACTTATACTCTGTTTTTAATACTTTAAGAGCTTCTTCTTTATCAAGAGAAAGTAATTTCATTAATATGGTACATCCCTCTTTAGCACTACCAACATATTCATCCATTAATTCAGAAGCAGTAACACCTTTATAAGATAACATCTTAAATATATTAGCACTAGTCTTTTGATCTTTAGTAATAAATCCATTTGCTAAGAAATAGAAATATCTTCCATTATATGTACCACCATCACCTATTGCTCTTCTCATAGTAGTATATTCATAAAAATAACCAAAATCCCACCAAGAAGCAATAACTGCATCTTTACTAATATTTTCATTTATATAATTAGCAGAATTTTCTAAAGCTCTATCAACTGATGGAGTAGAATTTTTAGCAATTTGATAAACATATAAACATGGACTAATACATAATCCAATCATAATAAATATTATTGGGAAACCAATCTTAAGACTCTTAAAATAATTATAAACATATCCAATAGATAACCCAGCTATTATATTAATTGGAATAACAGCTATCTTAACAAATCTAGCTCCACTTTTAATACTAATCATACCACCAATAGACCATATGAATAATGTAATAAATAATATATATCCAATCTTACTATCTTCATCTTTACCTTTAAAATATTTAATTGTTTTATATAGTAAAATTAACATACCAATAAAGTAAAATAATATAACAAATATTCCACCTAATCTATTAACAATATTATTAGTAGACATATTAAATAATTCTCCAAAAGAACCAAAGAATGGTACTGATGATAACTCAGCAACAAATCTAGATGGAGATGGATAATTCGCTCCACTAAATCCACTAGGTTTAATTATAGTCATAACACTACTTATAATAGATGTTTCAATACCACCTCTAAATATAAAAGATAATATAGTAAAACATATTAATAATACAAAAGTATTTTGAATTTCAGATAATTTAATAACATTCTTAATATTAAACTTTTCTTTAATTAATGCAAAAAATAAATATACAAAGAAAAGTCCTACACATAAGAAATAATATATACCATATACATCCCACAATAATATTAATAATATATAACTAATTATAGATAATGCCCAAAATATATTTCTACTTTTCTTTTCATTCGTACATGCACTTTCTATATAACTAATCATAAATAAAAGTGGAATTGTATACAATAAAATATCTGTATCAAATGAAGCATAATTTTGATGTGAAAAATATGAAGAAGCACTAACTGCTAAAACAGCAGATAAAACAGCTCCAACCCTATTAGTTTTTCTTCTAACAAATATATAAGCAGGAATACATACAAGCATACTTAATAAAGGTCCTGAATATACAACAACTGCATATATATCAACATTTTTAAATATATTAATTATTTTATGAATTATAGCTACTACCTTAGGAAGCAACAAGGTATAATAACTTTCTTGACTATCAGATATTTTTGTTTGAAGTTTATCATGACTTCTTTCTTTAATTAACTCTTTCTCTTCTCCAGTAGAAAACTCTTTAGCTTTTCTAGCATAATAATATGAATCCATATCAAACATATATGGTAATCCATCTTCATTTAAATAATGACTATAGTTTTTATCAGTCTTAAGAGAAGGACCATGTAAAAAGACACCAAGAGCCATTACAACTACTATTAATATAATATCAATATAATATTTCTTAAAAAAATCTTTTACACAAACTTTCTTAGTTTCTTTCTCCTTAACAACAACTTCTTCTTTAACTTCCTCTTTAACAACTTGAGACTTAGTATTATTTTTCTTTTCTACTTTTTTTAACTTTTTGATCTTTTTCTTTGCCATAAAAACCTCTCTTTTCTAATTCTAATTTAAGTAATGAAACTTCTTGTGCTAATTTAGTAATCTTTTCATTTTGTTTTAATATCTTTTTAGAATTTCTAAAATTCATAAATAATAAAAATAATATAGCTAACAAAAATACAAAAGAAGGTCCATAAGCAATACCAAGTATACTACCTAATTTATCTAATCCTTTATAAAATATTGATAAAAGTAATGCTACAATAGCTCCTAATATCCAAAAAGCACTTTCCTCCATTGTAAATTCATTTTTCTTTATACTAACTAATATATATATCAAAAATAAAACACCAATTGTTATAAAAAAATAATTCATACTCATCTCTTCTTCCTAATAATTAGAATAAGTATTATAAAATATATCATTCTAATCATATATTTCATCGGAGCAATTATTCCACTATGCATACTTACTCCAGCACTTCTTTGTCTCATCTTAACAGGTACTTCTTCTATTTTATACCCTTTAAATAACATTTCAATAATTAAATTCGCATCTACATATTCAGGAAAGAAATCCATTAGACTATACTCTTTCATTACTCTTTTATTTAAGCATTGCATACCAGATAAAGGATCAGTAATTTTCTTTTTACAAAAAATTCTAATCAAGAAAGAAAAGAACTTAGTCGCAACATATCTAAGAAAGAATTGTTTATAACCCTTTTTTAGATATCTAGATCCAATTACTATATCTGCATTAGTTTTTACAGCTTTATCAACTAATGGCTTAACATAAGCCGCTATATGTTGAAAATCACCATCAAAAGATACTACATAATCATAATCATTCTCATATGCATACTTAATACCTACTTGAATACTTCTAGCATAACCCATATTAAAAATATTATTTATTACATTAACTTTAGCTTTCTTTAAAATATTTAATGTATTATCTTTAGAAGCATCATTAATAACTAATATATCACAAAAAGAAGCATCTTTTCTAAGTTCATTTATAACTTTTAAAATATTTTCTTCTTCATTATAAGCAGGTATTATTACAAGTACTTTCATAGTCTCAGCTCTTTCTTACAAAAAATATAATAACATTTTTTATATAAAATTAAAAGTTTTCTATTCTTTTCATAAAAATTTTTGAACATATTACAGATATAATAAATAATATACCATATATACTTATACATTCTATAAAACTTAATGATAATAATCCCCTAGAATAACCAATAAAAATATAATTAATAATTAAACTAGAAATTATATATATTATATATACATTACTACCTATTAATTTAACAATCTTAAACTCTTTTCCTTTAACTAACTTAGATAAAAAATATGCAAATGAATATAAAAATAAACATAAAGAAACATCTACTATACAAGTAAAAATATCCATCCTATAAAAATCTATATCATTTTTAAATACTAATAAATTACCATCATAAAAATTAAATGATAAACTAACTAAAACAATATATGCAATTAAACTCATAAAACCAGTACTAACCTTAAATGAATCATCTCTATTTCCAAGTATTTCAGAATATAAATACCCAGTAATAGGAAACATAATCCATCCAAAGAATGAAAAATAACTATTATTACTATATGAAAAAAATAAATCTTTAATAAAATTAATAAATATATTAGTAGTAGTATAACCATCTAAATATACCATTAAAAATGTATTAAGAATACAAAATAGAAATCCAAGACCCCATATAGCATTATTACTTAAATTAAATGATTTAACTATATAAAAGAATAAATAACTTAGTGACATTATAATAAAAGTATTAACTATAAAAAAATTATCATAAATAATTGTATTATTAATTAAATTAGGTATAAATAAACTAAATCCATTAAATAATAAACCAATCAAAAATAAAAATAAACTAAATTTGATTAATATACTAGTACTATATTTTTTTATATTAATTCTACCACCCAAAACAAATAATAATATAGGATATACAAGTACTTTAGATACATAATTAATAATATTAACTATATCACTATTTTTACCATCATAAATAGTACTAAAGACAAGCCCTAGTACTAAAAATATACAAGAAAAACATTTAAGAATATTTAATTCTTTTTCTTTCATTTTATCTCTTTCTAACTATTTTATCTTCAAGAACTATTTCATAAGCATCACTTAAATCAAAATCTATATTTACTCTTCTAGATCCATTTAAATCATACTTTTTGACATATAATAAGCTTTCATTAATAACAAATATTCCGTATACATTTCCATTCTTATTTAATCTATAAACATGACAATCATATACATCATTACTCATATTTAAATATGACTTCATATCATTACAAATTCTCTTATCATATTCATATTCTAAATATCTATTATTAAAATTAGCTTCCTTATATTCAACATCAAGCTTAGTATTAAACTTATTATTATATTCTTCTAACTTTTGATTAAAATACTCTTCTAATAAACTATCTCTTCCACCAACTTTAACCCTATAATATCCAAAATTATTAAGTTTATCAAAATATTTATAAGCATCTTCTTTATTCTTAATTAAATTAAACTCTCTATCAAAAGCATTATGTAATATTACATCTTCTAATACTAACAATTCACCATTACAATATTTACCCTTTTTATACTTTTTATATATTTTATTTAATCCATATCTAACATATAAATATGCATTTAAACCAATCTTATTACATATTTTTTCAATATTCTTAATATCAGAATTATATATCATCTTATAAGCATCTTCACCAGTAAGAAATTCAAGTTCAGAAGCAATCAAAGTACATTCATTACAATTGCCTACTAAATGAGGATCAAAATTATATTCTAAATTATTGTATACACCTGAAATATTCTTAGTATATATTTTATTCGTTAATAAAGATGCATACCCCTCTAACAAACCATGTCCTACTAAAAAATTAGTCTTATAATCTTTATTAGTAATAACATGTATTAGTTCATGAAAAACAATATTACTCTTCTTAGGATCCTTTAAATATACAACATTAGATAATGTATTATAACAATTATAATTAAGAGATCTTTTAAAAGTAGTATCCTTTAACAAATCATATATTAAATTTCTATCAACTTCACCTAATTTAGATAAATCTGAAATAAAGTTTTCAATAATTAGATTTCTTTCTCCGCCAGTAATTTCATATGATTTTCCATTCTTATTATTTTTACCATAATATAAATAAAAATCCATATACAAATCATTCTCTTCTCTTACTTTTTCACATAAAGTTTCATCTTCTATAACTTCATATAAATTACCTTTTCTATAGCAAAATAAATCACCATGTAAACTATTAAAATAAGAAATATACTTATTCTTATAAATAAACTCATCAACAAATAAATATACTTCATCATCATATACAACATTAATGAATTCACCATTAACTATCTCTTTTAATAATTTGTTCATGACAATCTCCTATCATATATAGTATATCACATATATATTATTTTTAACAAATAAAAAGATTCACTTAAGAATCTTCCTCATCTCATTTTTATAATAATCTTTTCTTAAATCTAAATATTCATTTGTAGGATTATTAGTTTTACTAAATACAACCTCATTATCTTTTTCAAATGATTCACAATCTTCAAGTGGAATAATAACTTCATCATACATATTAAACAAATTTTTATAAACAGCTGCTGGTACACCATATCCACAATTAGGACTATTAGGAATATAATATTTACCTATCTTAGTACACCTAGCAATATAATCTTTACCAAAACAAAAATATACTTTCAAATTATCAATACTAGAAGTATATAATAATTCATTAAATATTCTCTCATCACTTAAAGAATATAAAAATTCATATTTAGAATAGTATTCCTTTAATTCAATATATCTTTTAACAACATCATTTTTAGATAAATTTTCTAATTCTTCTTTAACTCTATATAAATTATCTCTTATTTCTTTTCTTTCACTAACAATTCTATCAAATGTTTCAATCTCCATAATTAACTCCCCTGTTTTTTATTTTCAATATCTTCAAGTTTTTCCTTAATCCATTCATCAAGATGCTCTTTTAATGGTTCAAAACCTCTTCCTTCTTCTTTTATTTTTCTTCTTCTATTTTTCTTAGATGTAAATTCCTTAATAGATAACTTTATTTGTTTCTTTTCTTCATCAATTTCAATTATCTTAGCATCTATTGTTTCATCTAAAACATACATCTTCTCAATACTACTTACAAACTTATCAGATATTTCAGAAATATGAATAAGTCCTGTATATCCTTCTTCAAGTTTAATAAATATACCATAATTAGTAATACCAGTTACAGTACCACTAACATAATCTCCAATTTTATACTTTTCCATAACAATCACTACATTTATATTATCATTTTTTATAACAAATAAAAACTAGTTTACATAAAACTAGTCATTTATTTTTACAAAGTTGGTGCACTTTGGTCTAAGGGATTAACCATACTCTCTATTTGACTTAATGCATCATTCATTAAGTTAGCTTCAGGAGATTCAACTTCAGGCATATTACTTTCTTTTTCACCTGGAACTTCTGGAACCTCAGGAGCTTCAAAAACTTCAGTTTCAACCTTAGTTTCTTCAAACTTACCACTTAATAATTCATTTATTTCTTTCTTAAAGTTTTCAGTTCTTTCTTTGAAATCTTTATTTAATGTTAATACGAATTCATCCATCTTCTTAGCAATGATTTCATTCATAACATTACCATTTGTATTTTCAAGTCCTTCAGGAACTTTAATATCTTCTAATTTATTATCTTCACTAGGAGTTTCAGTAGTATTATTATCTAATGTTGGCATATCTAAAGTTGGTACTTCTAATTCAATTGATGGTCCAACTACTTGAGATACTACCTCAGCATTTTCTTCTTTTTTCTCCTCTTTATTTCCATCTTCAAATAAAGCATTATCTATTCCACTAGGTTCACCTGCAACTACTTCAGTATCTAATACTGGCATTTGAATATCTAATGCTGGCATTTCCATTTCTTCAAGTACAGGTTCTGTTGGTTCACTTACATTTTCTTCAGTTTTAGGTGATTCAGGTACAGCTGGTGCATCTACTAATGGTTTATCTGGAAGTAATGTTTCTAATTCAGTTAATGATCCCATTTCAATTGGATTATCAGAAATTGTATCACTTACTTTAGCAGCAGGAATATCTGCAGCTGGTGCTGGTTCAGTAGTATCAACACTTGGCATTTCAGGAGCCTTCATTTCTTCAGGTTTCTTTTCTTCACCAACTAGTGGAGATCCTAATTCTTCTAAACTTGGCATTTCAGGTAATTCTTCTTTTACCTCAGGAGTTTCACCTTCAGCTTTTGGTGCTTCAGGAGCTTTTTCCTCTTCAGGTTTTTCACCTTCTGATGATGGCATCTCAGGTAATTCTTCTTTTACTTCTGGAACATTTTCACTCATAGTTGGAACTTCTTCAACTGATTTTTCAGGTTCAGCAGGAGTTTCTTCCTTCTTAAAAGCACTTTGTTTTCCAAGTAAACAAAAACCATCTTCTCCTGGAGTTAAATTAGAATTACTAACTCCTATAACCTTCTTAGTATTTTCATACTCATCAGTTGCTACTAATCTTCCTTTTACTAATTTTTCAACCTCGCTTATCATTACAGTCACCTAACTTCCAACAATCTCTTTCATAGCTTGTTTAACTTTATTCCAAATATCATTATCCTTGATACCAACTAAATTATATACCCCAGGTTCACTCTCAACAAATTCAGATATGTATATTTTACTCATACCTTCACCTGCTTGTTCCCCTTTAGATAGAATAACAAAACTCTTATTAATGTCACTAATTTTAAAAGCATTTACCAAATCTACTTCTTCCATAGTTCCATCCATATTCTTAATAGAAATTTTATTCATACTACCATCACACCTTCCTATAATATATAGTTTACCATAAGAAAAAAATAATATCAATTATTCTTGTCAACTTTTTCTAATATAAAATATCTACAACCATAAGCACAATTCTCTTCTATATACTTTTCAACATGTTTGTAATCATTTATATTATTATAATTTTTATTATTCTTATTATTAAACCCCTTTAATCTTAGCTTAGAATATGCTATATCTCCTACAATATAATCATAATCTTTAAAATAATCAGTATATTTTTCTTTAAATGCTTCTTCATCAAAAGCATCTCTATAATCTTTAATTAATTTATAACTATTATTTTCTGTTTCAATAATTTTTTCCATTACATCACCCCACATGAACTATTATATCAAATTAAATTCCAATCAAATACAAAATTTAATATCAATACTACTGTAGCAATAAGCATTAATATAATTAATACAATTGCTATCTTTGAGAATAAACTAGATGATGCTGACTTTTCTAAATCTTCAAATCCTTCAAAATCAGACTTATTAAATGACATAGAATTAGTATAAAAAGACTTATCAATAGTACTTATCTTAGGTAATGTATCTTCAGTATCATCTCTTTCTTCTTCTTTTTCTTCTTTACCACCTAATAAATTCAACTCAACTGATTTAGTTAACTCATCTAAATCATCTAATCCTTCAAATGAACCAGTTGATTCATCTTCTTCCTCTTCTTCATCACCATTTATTTTATTTAAAATAGCTTCTTTTTCTGCATTCATTTCTCTAGTAAACTCAGTATCAGGAATAATAGTATTATTTAAATCTCTTGTAATATCAAGTAAAGCATCTTTAAGTTCTTGCTCATCATCCTTCATACCAAATACTACAGTTTCATCACTTTCACCCATTAAATCTTCAAATAAATCTTTTTTCTTACTACTATTATTTTGAATATCTTTTATTAAATCAACAATAGTTTTCTCTTCAGTATTTAATTCATCAATAGGTCCTGTTATATCACTATCTTTTTCAGGTTCATTTTCTCTAATTTTAATATTCTTTAATATATCTATCTCAGCTTTAGAATTATTTACTTTTCTATATCTATTTTCTTCATAGTTTACTTCTCTATTATCTCTAGCTCTTTCTAAAACAGCATTAATATCATAATCTTTTATAGCTTTTCTAGTAACTTCTTTTTCTTCTTCAGGAGGAAGTTCTAAAGATACTCTTTTTTCTCTTAAACTACTTTCTTCATATTCACTATTTAAATAATTTCTAATCTTATCTATATCTATTTCTTTTCCTGCATCAGAAATAATACTAACATTATTGTCAGTTTTCAATCTAGAAATATCAGAAATATCAGTTGAATTATAAATATCCTGATTTCTCTTTGTACGACTCATGCCTTCTACAGGCTCATAATCATATCTATCCATTCTTGATGCACTCATATTATTCACCATATAAATTTTATCATAAACTAAATATATTTTCAATGTATAGATTTTTTTATAATTTTAATATATAATCATCTTATAAAGGAGATTAAAATGGAAAAATTAGTTGTAGGAGATTCTTGCATTGGATGTGGACTTTGTGTAGCATCTAATGACAAATATTTTGAATTTAATGATGAAGGTTTAAGTAAAGTAAAGAAAGAAACAATAGATGAAGATGATAAAAAAGATCTTCTAAATATTGTAGAATCTTGTCCAGCTCAAGCTATCGTTATTGAAGAAGAATAAAAAAGGATTCAGTTTTACTGAATCTTTTTATTTGTTACAAAGAGCATACAATTCATGTACTTCTTTAATACTTAATTTTCTATATTCACCTATCTTCATATTATCTAGGTTTAAAAACGCATAATTAGTTCTCTTAAGTTTTAATACTTTATGACCAATCGCATCAAACATATTCTTAACTTGATGATTTCTTCCTTCACTAATACTTATTTCTACATAAGACTTATTATTTTGCTTATCAAACTTTTTAAGTTTAGCTCTAGCTTTCTTAGTCATAACTCCATCTAATAATATACCTTTTTCAAGTGTTTTAATCTCATCATTTCTAACTAAACCATCACATTTTACATAATATGTTTTAATAACATTTCCCTTAGGATGAGTAAGTTTATTAGTAAGTTCCCCATCATTAGTAATTAATAATAAACCACTTGTATCATAATCAAGTCTACCAACAGGAAATAACTTAGTTTTACTATCAATTAAATCTATAACAGTTACTCTTCCCTTATCATCACTAACAGAACATATTACTTTTTCAGGTTTATATAATAAATAATATTCTTTTTCTTCTCTAGTAACAACATTACCATCTACTTCTATTCTATCTTTATTAGTAACTTTAAAACCAAGTTCAGTAACAACTACATCATTTACTTTAACTTTTCCACTAGTTATTAACTCTTCACTCTTTCTTCTAGAAGCAACACCACAACTACTTAAATATTTTTGTAATCTTTCCATATTATCATTTCCTTCTTAAAATTAATTCATTATCTTTAATATCATATGTTTCCTTATAATACTTTAAAGCATATCTAGCGCTCTCTTTATCTATAGACTCATAATAATTATATAACTTAGTAAATGTTGCTTTTACCCCTTTAACATCCATCATACTAGCTAAATTCTCAAGAACCATCTCTATCTCAAGAGCATTTTTAGATCTATTAGCTATTATATTATTAGCATTCGCTATTAAAAGAGGTACAAAAGATTTCTGGCATTCTAAAAAACTACCTACAAAAGATACAATTTTATTGATTTCTTCATCTAATTCATCCATATCTTTTCACTTCCTAAATATATTATATACTATTAAAATAAATAAAAATAGTTTATAATTATATTTGGTGATGAAAATGGAATTATTAAAATATTTATTATTAGGACTTGTACAAGGAATTGCAGAAGCACTTCCTATATCATCAAGTGGACACCTAATGATAGTAAAAAACTTATTTAATATGAATGTTGACTATGATATGATAGCAACTATTACAAACTTTGGATCTTTAATAGCAGTAATAGTAGTATTTTGGTCAGATATAAAAGAATTAATAGTTGATTTCTTTAAATATTTAAAAACTAAAAATAAAATATATAAAGATAATTATAACTACTGTTGGATGATAGTTCTAGGATGTATACCAGCAGGTATCATGGGATTAGTAGTTAAAAAACTAGATTTATTAGAAAGTTTAGAAAACAATATAAAAGTAGTTGGAGCATCATTATTATTTACATCTGTTATGTTATTCTGTGTTCGTAAAAAACGTGGTAAAAAGAAAGATGAAGATGTAAAAAAGAAAGAAGCTATAACAGTAGGTTTATTCCAAGTATTAGGAGTATTTCCTGGTATTAGTAGAAGTGGTAGTACAATAACAGGAGGACTTACTTCTGGATTATCTAGAGATACAGCATTCAAATATTCATTTATGTTATATATTCCACTAAGTTTAGCAGCAACAGGATTAGAATTATTAGACTTACATATAGAAAAAGGATTAATAGTTTATTATGTAATAGCTGCTGCAGTAGCATTCACATTTACATTAATAACAATCAAATGGTATAGAAAAGTATTTAATAAAGGTAGACTTGCATATTTCAGTATTTACTTATTTATAGTTGGTTTACTAGTACTTATATTTTTAAAATAATAAAAGGTATGTTTTAAAACATACCTTTTTATTTACATTCACCTTTACCAGATAAACAATTTATAACTCTATCATAATATTCCATTTTAAGTCCCTGAGTAACTGAATCTATTGAACTAGGTATTCCATTTACATTTACTTTAGAAACATCATAATTACCACCAGTAATACCTACTCTAAATCCATGCTCAGACCATGATATTTGACTTACTTCTTTATCTTTGAATGCCTCAATTAACTTCTTACCATTCTCACTAAGAGCAGCTATACAATGTGAATTCCATATAGTTGGTGTTGGATATAAAATAACTATCTTATCTTTAACAGCATTCCATCCATCAGGATCAGAATTAGCAAAATCTATAACACTCTTTTCATAATCTACAATAATTGGATAAGTACCTTCTCCTGTCATTAAAAACTTATTAAATAAATCAGCGGGAGTATTATTCATATTTCCACTCTTTTCATAGAATGTTTTTAACTTTGGAAGAGCAGCACCAATATTATCATCATTAACTGTTCCTCCAGCCATAATAGATAATAATAAACCATAATATGTAGCACCAGGAGAAGAACTAACTGGATCAACAGAACCGATATTTACTTGACCATATATATTTGAAAGTCCTAAATCTTTCCATTGTTTTCCTTCTAAAATATAATTAAGTAATTTTGGCATATCAGTAATATAATGAACACCATCTTTTACTGTAACAATCTCTTCTTTCTTTAAAACATCTACTACACTATTCCAACTATACATAACAATTGGAGTATTTAATGTTAACTGACCATCTAAAACTCTATATCTAGGTGCTTCATCTAAAGAAGGATCAGCATCAGTTTTATATTCATCATAGTATCTTTGATCTGAAAAGAATATTAAATCATATGGATCTCCATTTTCTCTTCTAACATCAACCTTAACAGTTTTACCATTACTCCAACTATCTTGTACTAGATTAATTCCATATTCTTTAGCAAATATTTCGTTAATTCTTTCATCAGCAAGTAAGTTTTCTTTACCACCACCAATTGCTCCATAAATATCAACTGCATTATTTTTAGCAAAAGGTTTATTCTTAATAATAACAATTGCTCCTACTACAATAACAAGTATTACAACTCCAATAATAATAGAAATAGTTTTCTCTTTTTTCATTTTACCTTATTCCCTTCATCATCTTCGAAATCAGATAGCATTTCAAATTTCTTCATCTCATAATCAATCTTTTTATCTTTATTATTTAACACTTCTTTATATAACTTATTACACTCTTGTTCAATCTCTCTTAAATATACATTAAATTTAAGAATTAATTTATTTTCAATAAATGATTTATCATCTAAATCTTCAACTTTAGTATATTCAGTAATTCTTTCATTAGCAAAAGGTAAATAGTAATCTAAAGCATTATATATAGGTGTAGCATTTTCAGGTTTAGTTCCCAAAAACTTAGTTAATTTTTGACATACATTTACAATATTTTTAATTCTCTCTTTAACCTCTTTATTCTTTACTTTATCAATATAAGCATTTAATCTAGAAAGTTCATATTGATATCTAGCAAGTGCCTTTGGATCATAATCTCTCAAATCTTTCGATTTAAATAGAAATACACCAGCAACATAAGATGGAATAGCAAATAATAATGATAACCATAAATAGAAATCTAATACTAAGTACAAAAGTATAAATATTATTATTGCTGGTATAACTGCATAAATATATCTCTTTTGTAAATTAATCATTAGTTATAACTCCTTACTTCTTTAAATGCATTCATTAAATTCTTTCTTCCATCAAATACTTTAGCATTTGTAAGATTAGCTATATCCTTAAGTTCACTTTCATCAGCAGAACCAAACATTATACTATAAATAGGTATCTTAGAATGACTATTATAAGTAATTTCTAAATCAGCAAATGAACCATAATTTGATTGACCATCAGTCATTAGAATAACCGTTTTAGAATATTCATCACTATCTCCATCAACGTATCTTAATGCTTCTTGAGCACATCCATATATATTAGTACCTCCATCAGGATATAACATAGTAATATCATTTATTAATTTATAAGATTCTTCTCTATTAGTTGCAGTTAATACATCATAAACTCTACTAGAGAATGGTAATACATATATTTTATCAGTATCAGAAAATTGTAAATGTTCTTCACCAGCTTTTTCATAGTCAAGAATATAACTCATAGCATCCTCTAATTGTTCTTCACCATCTCCATACATACTTCCACTATAATCTAAACAAAATGCTATTGAAGCAGGTTTTCTAAGAGCTTCTATATAAATATCTATAGCCTCATTCATAACACTTTTAGCAGGATATTTAGTAGCATTTAAATACTTAGTAGTATCAATACCCCATTCTTTTTTAAATGATGTATTATCAGCATTTTCTTTAATACCACCATACCAAGTTCTTTTACCCATTGCTTCTAACTTAGTTTGTTCATCTTTACTAAGTAAGAATGATTGAAAAGCTAGGAATGTTTCTCTTCTATCTTGACCATTATCTACATATGCAAATGGACTATCATTAACAGCAACTCCATCAGTAGGATATATTAAATATAATGGTTCTTTTCCTCTACTTTCTAATTCTTTATTAATTCTAATTAATGATGATTCAGTAGCAACTACTGCTTCATACTCATCACTATTTAAAAACATATCTTCTAAAAATGTACTACTACCACTAACTCTTTCTACACCTGAAAATAATGTCTTTAATTCTTTCTTAATATTATCATTATTAATCATATCACTTGTTAATATTTCAGGAGAACCACATAAAGCACTTAAAAATCCTAAATATGAAATAAGTCCTGTATTAGTCTTAGTAACAGAAGTCATAACATATCTTAGTTTACCTTCTCTAATAGCATTAATTATTTCTTTATTCTCTACATCTCTATCAACAAAACCAAGTTCCTTAGCCTTAGATTTCTTAATACCAAATAAAGCAGGATTAATATTTATTGCTTTACTATCAGATGTTTTAACACCATTTAACATATAAACCCAAACTGAATTAGAAAGCCATATCGCATCATATGATTTAGAATCACTTTCTAACAAATCAACTGCTTCTAAATCATCAGCATAAACTATTTCTAATTTTATATTATTTTCATCAGCAAAATCCATTAAATCTTTCTCAACATCTTTATTATCAGGATTCATTAATATAGTAAAACTATGATCTTTAAATATCTTTCCCCAAAAAGATGTATTACTCTTCTTAGCATCCATACTACTCATAATAAAAACTAAAAACAAAACAATAAAAATGATAAAAAATGTAAATTTATCTTTCATAAAAAAATCTCCTATTACTAAATTAAGTATATCATTAATAATGATAAATTTAAAGAAATTAAAAGTAAATTAACAATAATTGTCAATTTACTTTATATATATTAGATTCAACTTTTACTTCAGGATCTATTTTATTAATCAAAAATGTTATCAAATAATTAATTAATTTATATACATAGAATGTATCTATAACTAAAACAAATATAATTAATGCACTTACCTTATCTAAAGGTACAATATTAAAAAATTCTGGATAAAATGCTAAACAAAACAAAAATCCTGTTAACATTGATATAAATAATGCACCTCTATATGGATTAATAGGATGACATATTTTAAATAAATAATAAAGTCCAATTATAGTTGTTAATATAACACTTATACTACTTTGTAGTTCATAGCTTAAATTAAATACATTTGAAAAAGCAGATACTAAAGCAACATTAAATACAACTATTATTGCTGTTGGCAAACTCTTAGAAAATACCTTTAACAAAAAATTTCCTTTAACAAGTTCATTATTAGGTTCAAGAGCTAATATAAAAGATGGAACCCCTATTGTAAATGCAGTAATAAATGTTAATTGTATTGGTATAAAGAAATATTTTTGAAATGATAATATACTAAAAATAATAAGCATAATCGTATATAATGTTTTAGTAAGTAATAATGATGCACTTCTTTCCACATTATTAATTGTTTGTCTGCCTTCAGCAACAACTTTAGGTATAGAATTAAAATTATCATCAAGAAGTATTAATTGTGATACATTTCTTGCTGCTTCACTACCAGATTTTACTGATATAGCACAATCACTTTCTTTTAATGCAAGAACATCATTAACTCCATCACCTGTCATAGCAACAGTATGTCCAAGACTTTTCAAATGTTTAATAATTACCTTCTTTTGCTCAGGTTTACTTCTACCAAATATTTGATAATCATCAAGTACATTTTTTAATTCCTCATCATTCAAATTACCTATATCAATTCCCTTTAAATCATTTAAACCTAATTTTCTAGCTATTGATAATACTGTTTTAATATTATCACCAGATATAATTTTTACATCTACATTATTTTTCTTGAAATAATCTAATGTTTCTTTAGCAGATGGTCTTATAACATCTTCTATTAAAATATAACCAATAGGTTCAATATTTTTAAGTTCTACATCTAATTTACCCTTCTTTATACCAAGAGCAAGAACTCTATAATCTTCAACATAATCATCTATCTTACTATCAACTTTATTTTTAAGTACAATATCAGGAGCACCTAAATATAATGAATATTCATCAAACTCAATAGCTGAATATTTTCTAGAAGATGAAAATGGAATTTTATTATCTCTAACTATTTTTTCACCCTTAAAATATTCTTTTAATGCAATCATAGTTTGATTATTATCATCACTAGCAAGTGTATATTCTCTTAAATATGTTTCAGCCTTTTCTTTGTTATATTTTTTACTTCCTATTATTTCTTTAAAAGCCATTTTTCCTTCAGTTAATGTACCCGTTTTATCTAAACATATAGTATCTACTCTAGCAAGTATCTCAATAGCATATAATTGCTGTACAAGAACATTTACTCTATATAATTTAATAACACCAACAGCCATAACTGACGATGTAAGTAATATTAATCCTTCAGGTATCATTCCTATTAAAGAAGCAACAGTAGCAAAAATACTCTCAGTCATATCTTTAGTAATATTATATTGATTGAATAACATAATTAAACCAATAGGAATAATCATAATAGATAATACTTTTAACATCTTAGTAAATGAATCCATTACCACAGAATGCGCATTTTTTTTGTATTTTGCTTCATTAGTTATTTTAGATACATAATTATCTTTACCAACATGAATAACTTGAGCAGTAGCATTACCTGAAATAATAAAAGAACCAGATAATAATTCATCGCCTTCTTTTTTCTTTACAGAATCACTTTCTCCAGTTATTAAACACTCATTAACTTCAAGTTCACCCTCTAATATAATCGAATCAGATGCTATTTGATGACCAAAAGATAATATTATAATATCATCCATAACAATATCTTCTACACCAAGTTCAACAACATTTCCATCTCTCAAAGTTGAAACTCTTGTTTCAGATAAAACAGACAACTTATCAATAATTCTTTTAGATATTATTTCTTCAACAATACTAATAATAGAATTAGTAATAATAACACCCATAAATAAACAGTTCTTAAGACCATTTAAAATATTACCATTTAATAAACTAGCTGTAAATACAGCAATACCTAAAACTAAATTCAAAAAATTAAAATATGTAAATATATTATCTTTAAGAATTTGAGGTATAGTTTTAGTCTTAGGAGCATCATTAAAATTATTTAGACCATTACTAAATCTTTCTTCTACTTCTTTCTTAGTTAATCCCTTTTTTATATCTACTTTTTTCATACTATCCTCATTATCAACACATATTATTATATACTACTTAATAATATAACATTTTTATTTAAAAAATCATATATAAATAATATTTTTACATTCTATAATGTTAAAAAAGAATGAAATTAAAATTTCATTCCTTTCATTTGTTTCATCATTTTTTTCATTTCTTCAAATTGTTTTAACAATCTATTAACATCTTCTACTTTTTGTCCACAACCTTTAGCTATTCTTTGCTTTCTTTCAGCTTTAATAATATCAGGATTTCTTCTTTCTTTTGGTGTCATTGATAAAACAATTGCTTCAGTTCTAGCCATTACCTTAGGATCTATTTTTACATCAGAAAGCCCCATCTTCTTAGCACCAGGAATTAATTTAATTAAATTCTCAAGTGGCCCTAATTTTTTAATTTGTTTATAAGTTGTTAAGAAATCTTCTAAATCAAATTTACCCTTTTGCATTTTCTTAGCAGTACTCATCATTTCATCAGTATCAAGTTTCTCTTCTGTCTTTTCAATAATAGACATTAAGTCACCCATACCTAAAATTCTTTGAGCAATTCTTTCAGGATAAAATTCAGATAAACCATCTAACTTTTCAGAATCACCAATTAACTTAATTGGAATATTTGTTAAATGTCTTAATGATAAAGCAACACCGCCCTTAGTATCACCATCCATCTTAGTTAAAACACATCCAGTTAAATGTAATTTATCATTAAATCCAGTAATAACATTAATTGCATCTTGACCCATCATAGCATCTATAACAAGTAATTCTTCATTTGGTTTTACTTCATTTTCAATACTAACAAGTTCATTCATCAAATCTTCATCAATTTGTAAACGTCCAGCTGTATCTATAAGTATATAATCATATCCTTTACCCTTAGCATATTCTATACCATGTTTAGCTATTTCAACAGGATTACCTTTTCCCTCATCATATACTTCAATATTTAATTCTTTACCTATTTGTTTCAATTGATCAATTGCTGCTGGTCTATAAACATCACATGCTATAAACATAGGTTTCTTAGCATGTTTTTTTCTAACCATATTACCTATCTTACCAGTAGTAGTAGTTTTACCACCACCTTGAAGACCAACCATCATTACAATAGTAGGTTTATTATTTAGTTCAAGCGGAGAAGCATCTCCACCTAATAATTCAACAAGTTCATCTTTTAAAATTTTAACAAACATATCACCTGGTTTAATACTTTTTCTAACTTCTTCACCAAGTGCTTTTTCTTTAACACTATCTATAAATTCTTTAACTATTTTTACATTAACATCAGCTTCTAATAAACAAAGTCTAATCTCACGAACTATTTCACTAATATTATCTTCATTTATTACACCCCTAGATTTAATATTGCTAACAACATTTTGAAGTCTTTCACTTAAGTTTTCAAACATATTAATCACCTCTAATAATTTTAACAAATTAACTATTAAAAGTCCAATTTTTACTAAATAAAAAGTAACTATTACTAGTTACTCTCATCTATTCTTTTAATATAATCTATTACTTCCTTTTTACTATTAGTATCTAATTTACTAATAATTCTTTTAACATCAATTTTAATTTTATCTGCTTTATTCTTATCTTTATCTATTAACTTATAATACATATATTCAAATACTATTAATGATGGATTAATCTTTTTAACAACCTTTATATATTTTAATAAAGATTTATCAAATATTTTTCTTACTTCTTTAATATCTTTTTTATCATAATAAATACATTCTATCTTTTGTAATTTTAATATATTTATTTGTGATTCATCTAACTTATTTTTACACTTATCATTAATAATATCTATATTCTTAATAGCTTTACTATAACTTCCTTTATCAATTAAATAATCTATATATAATGTACCCATATCTATATCACTATTATATTTAAAACTACTTGGCATATAAAATAAATCTTCATCTAAATCTTTTAACTTTTTACCTCTATTTATATAATTTCTTATCTTATTAAATCTACCATATATTTTAGTAAACTCTGGATCATTATTAAACATGATAATATTTTGCATATCACTACTTATACCAGACATAAGTGTTTTAGGTAATGCATTATTAAGAGCTAAATAAGAATTAATACATATAATAAATAACATAGTATTTTGTATTACATTATCTTCTATAGAAAAATAAAATATACTACTAACAATTACTAAAAATAAATTAGCTATAATACCACCTAAAAAATATAATATTACACTATTCTTTTTATATTTTTTGCTTTCAGTAAACTCCATAGAACAATAACCTAAAGTACCATTAATAATTGGAGTAAAACCAATACTTAATCTTCTTCTTACTTTTTCAATCTTAACAAATAAAACACTAAAAGAAATAAACTTTAATTTAGCATTTAATCCAAATAATAAATGACCTAATTCATGAAATACAATACTAAATACATATATTAAAAAATATAATATTAAAAATAAACCAAATGGTAATAAAAATCCATTAAGAATGTCATATTCTATTTCTAATTCATTACTATCAAATAATCTATATGCTATTAAAGATAATGATACAATTAATAATAAATTTAAAATTAATTCTGATATTACTACAAATACTTTTTTCTTCTTCATATAACACCTAATAATATATTTTATTTAAATATAATCCTACACCAGATGCACATCTTCCAGCACTACATCTATTTTCACTTTTAAAAATTTTATCAATATCACTAATATTCTTCTTACCATCATTTATATCTAATAATAAACCAATAATATTTCTAATCATATATCTTAAAAAACCAGATGATTCTAATCTAATAGTTAATATTTGATTTTTAATACTATAATCTATTATTAAATTTCTATCATAATTTTCTTTATCTTTATCACTAGTAAAACTCTTAAAATTATGTTTTCCATTCATCTTACTAATAAATTCATCTAATAATTTCTTACTTATTTTTTTATTATATTGAAGTACATAATCTTTATCTATAGGATTATATTCACCAATATTAATTTTATAAACATATTCTTTTTTTATAACACTAAATCTAGCACTAAATTTATCATCTACTCTAACTATTTTTTTTATATATATACTATCATCTATCATAGAATTTAATGAATGACAAAGTCTATTTAAATCCATTTTCTCAGCATCAAAATGAGCATATTGATCATATGCATGAACATCTTTATCAGTTCGAGAAGCACCTATAGTATTTATACTTTTATTAAATATTTTAGATAAATTTTTTTCAAGTTCACCTTCTACTGTCTTTTTACCTTTTTGAACTTGATAACCATAAAATTTAGAACCATCATAACTTAAATTAATTAAATATCTCATACAATACCACTCTCTATTAAATAAACTAATATTAATCCCAAATGGAATAACAAAAAGAATATATCAAAATAACTAATCTTATTTGTTCTATAATTAGTTCTATATTTTTTATCACTATATAATCTCATTTCACTAAAATTCTTAATCTCTTTATTCTTATTTCTAACTAATCTTAATATACTTGATTCAGTCTTAATTCTAGCATATATTCTACCAAATATATTTGCATGGAAATAATCTATTCCTCTAGAAGAACATGCTTTATATGTTTTATATTCTACACTTTGATATAAAGGAATAAATCTTAAAATAGAATTAAGTCTAAAAGATAATCTTCCAAGTGGTAAATATAAAAAATTAAATAATGATAAAAACTTTTCTATTCCATATATACTTTCACTAGGACTAGTTGTATATGCTAAGATATTTAAATATTCAATTAATATAGTAAACTTTAATAAATATGTAATACATTCTACTAATGTAGTATCAAAATATAAACAAAAGAATGCTATTAAAATATAAATATATCTAACAGACCAAATAGTTTTAATATAAAATCTAATTGGTACATAAGTCATAAAAGTCATAATTAATACAAATGAGAATAAAAATATATGTACATAAATAGAACTTGGTAAACAAATTAATACAATAGCAAGTACAAAATTAAATATTTTCATAATAGGATTCAATCTATGAATTAATGAATCAATAGGATAATATGAACCAAATGAATTTCTAGAATACATCGTTATATACCCCCTTTATCAAATCTTGAATATTTGTATAATAATTTATATCATGTCCTTTTTCTTTACATTTATCAACAAATTTAACTATTGGTGGTATTTCAAGATCTATATTTTTAATTAATTCAGAATCTCTTAATAAGCTTCTATCTCCATTAGCAACTAATTTAGTTTTATGCATTAAATATACACTATCACTAATAGTATGAGCAAAAGTAGTATCTTTAGTAAGAATAATAATTGTTTTATTATATTTATTTTTAAGTAATCTAAGTAATCTTATTAAATCATTCTTATCATTTGTACTTAATCCATTAGTAGGTTCATCTAGAATAATTACTTTAGGATTATATGCTAATATACAAGCAAGAGCTACCTTTCTAGCATCACTTAAATTTAATATCTCTGGTTTCAAATCTAAATATGAATCATCAAGACCAACTATCTTTAATGCATCTTTAACTCTCATATCCATACTATTAGTTCTATATTTAAAATATTTAATACCAAATTCTATTTCCTTTTGAACAGTCTTATTAAAAAACATATTATATGGATTCTTATAAACATATCCAGTTTGAAATCTTATTTCTTTTACATTTCTAATTCTTTTACCATCATGAGCTTTATTACCTATATAAGCAGTACCTTCAGTTGGTTCTATTAAAGCATTAATAATATCACCTATCGCAGTCTTACCACTATTAGATGCTCCTACAAAAGAATAAATACCTTTTTCAGTTATACTAAATGAAATATCACTTAATATTGTCTTTTCTAAAGGTGTTCCTTCATTAATAATTAAACTAACATTATCAAATACTATTTCCATAAAGCACCTACTAACTTATCATAATTTAAATAATACTTATTAACCATTCCATAATCCATAAAATATCTATTTAAATCTATTATAAAAGGAAGACCAATACCTAATCTTTTAAGTATCTTTTCTTCATTTAATACACTCAATGTTTTACCCATAGTAATTAACTTTTTATCATATATTATTATCATCTTATCAGAATATAATGCTTCTTCAATATCATTTGTTAAATTAATAACAATTCCACCAGATTTTTTAAAATCTTTAAGAGCATTAAATACAAGAACTTTATCACTATAATCAAGTTCACACATAACATTATCAAGCACTATTATTTTAGGTTCAGTAATAATAGCTTCTAATATTTTCATTTTAACCTTATCAGAAGATCCTAAACTATAACAATCCCTATCTAATAAATCAGTTAATCTAAACTCTCTAGCTAAACTAATAATACTTTCATTTATATCATCTTTAGTCTTACCTAAACTTTCTAAACCAAAAGCTATTTCATCCCTAACAGTTTCACCAACAAAAATATCTAAATGCTTATAAAGAACTATACTCATTCTTTTTCTAATTTCAAATTTATTTTCTTCATTTAATTCTTTATCACCAATAAATATATTACATTTCTTATGACCATTTAATAATGTATGCAAAAACAAATCATTACAATTACCCATAATACATACAAAATCACCAATATCTAAATTAAATGTAATATCATTAGTAAATCTATATTTAAAATATTCTTCTTCCATATTATTCACCCTTATTTGTAATATCTATAACAACATATTCTGATTTAGTACCTGTTTTAAAATCCAAAGCCCAATCAGATATACCAGATGTTACTATATAATTTGTATTTTCTCTTTTAGAAAGTCCATATCTAGAATCATTAGCTCCAGTTAACACACCTATTGGTCCAAGTGGTATTAATTGACCACCATGAGTATGTCCAGATAAAACTAAATCAACTTTATTTTTTTCATTTTCATAATCATTAGGTTGATGATTTAAATCAATAATATATTTATCCTTATCGATATCCTTAACAAGTTTATCAATACTTTTTCTATCCATATATATTTTATCTTTTCTACCAACCAAAACAATATTATCTGTTATATCAATAACTTTATCTTCTAAATGAATAACATTATTTTTCTCTAGTTCATTTACTAAATCTTCATAAGAATATCCTCTATTATTATAATATCCTTTATCATGATTACCATTAACAAAATAAACCCCATATTTAGTCTTTAAATAACTTAATGATTTAGATGCATCAATCATATCTTTATAACTAGTATCATCATCTATAAAATCTCCAGTTATAACAACAATATCAGGATTCTTTTTATTTATTTCATCAACATATTTTTTTAATTTTTCACCATTAAATGTAGTCCCAACATGACTATCAGCAAATTGTACGATTCTAAAACTATCAACACCGATATCTTTACTAGTATATATAGAATAATTAGTTTCAAAAACATGATATGCTAGATAAGCACCAATAAATAAATATATTACTGTTATACATAATCCAACAACAAATTTCAAATCATTGCTACTATATTTTTTTCTCTTAATTTTTTTATTTTTAAAATTATCATATATTCTAAAGCAAATATTAGTTAAAGAAATAAATATAAATAAATGTAATATTATTACAATAGAATTAATCATATTAAAAACTAATAAAATAGATAAAATAAGTAAAATGCTTATTATCAATCTTATTATTTTATTATTTATCTTTTTCATTAAACTAGTATTATATATATTTTTACATAAATAATATAAAGCAAATAATGCTATAAATAATACTACACTTACTAATAAATACCAACTTATCATATTAATCACTACATTTATTATATAATTTATACTAAAAAATTTAAATAAAAAAGGTTTATTTTTTTAATAAACCTTTACTATCTAAAATTAAACATTAACCATTCTGGTTTAAACATCATTAATAAACCAATAGCTAACATTAAAAGTCCACCAACTAAATGAGCATATTTACCTACTTTATTAGATATAGCCTTTATTTCTAATGTTTTCATAGCTATTACAAATATAATAATATCATCTACTAAGAAGAAGAATACATAAACAAATGAATATATTATTTTCCAAGTATTTGATACATTATTAATTACTAATAATTGAGTAAACATAACAGGAAGTCCTAATGAACATAATAGTTCAATAACATTAACTGCAGCAGCTAAAGCCATAACTCCTAGTATGGCAATAAATATAGATTTTTCTTTAACTATTTTCTTTATTGCAGCAATTATTCTTCTTCTATTCTTAGTATTTACTACTTCACATCCATCTTTACCAATAGAATTAATAAATCTAATAATTGAATAACCACCAAGTACAATAGATATAAATGCAATCGCAAGTCTAATATAAGTAATCTTATTTAAGAATGTAGCTAAATTAATCCAAGATATTAAAAATAAGAAATATACAACAGCAGATGCAAATATAAATGAAGCTCCTATAAGATATCTCTTCTTTTTATTTCTAACACTTAATAACATAGATATTAAAAATAAAAGTATCCACATTGCACAAGGATTAAGACCATCTATAAAACCAATAACCATGGCTGATACAAATAAAGATGAATCTTTAACAATACCCTTCAAATAATCAGGAACATTTATCTTATCACCTTTATTATATTTTGCTACATCAGTACTATTAGTCTCATTAGTTTCATTAGTATTATTAGTATCACTACTAGTACTATTAATATCATAAGTACCTTCTTTAACACCTAAGTATATACCAACTTTATCATTATAATTTACTTCTCTATAATAAGTAATAGTATTTTTTATTAACTCATCAGTATAATCTTCTATATATCCAACAATAGAATCATTTCCAATAACCAAATATGGAACACCACTAGAATTGTCTTTTAATATTTTTTGAACTTCTTTTAATTTATTAGCATTATCACTATCATACCAAACTTCATATTTATGTAATTTAACATCAGTATTCTTAGGTAAATATTTATCTAAAAATTCTTCAAGTTGAGCACAATGTGGACAACCTCTTCCATAGAATAAATACATATCTACATCCTTATTACCAGCAAATACAAATATAGGTACAAATAATAAACTAATTATTATTGTATAAATAATCTTTTTCATTTATTATCCTCCAATATCTTAACAAATTCTTCTTTCTTATGTTCTCCACATAATCTAGTAATCTCTTTCCCATCTTTAAAAAATATATAAACAGGAAATATATTACCAGGATTATATTCTTCCATAGAATCCATATCAAAATCTAATTCTTCTAAATCAAATTCATATTCATCTTTTATTTGATTAAATATTTTATTCATTATTATACATGAAGGACAACCAAGTAATGTAATCTTTACAATTTTCATTTATTCACCCTCTTATAATATATATTATACTATTTTATTAATAATTATTCATTCATTTTTTAATTAATATAACTTATTTACTTTAATTTTAAAAACAAATAATGAATTCTTTTTAGGAATATTATATCTATTTAGTATTAATTTATTAGTATCTTTACTATTAAAAGCTCTATTAGTCGTAACACAATAATCATAATAATCTTTAACTACTTCAATAGTATCATCATTATAATCACCATATGGATAAGCGCAAGTATTAATATTCTTACCAATTAATTCTTCTATTATATTTTTACTATCAGATAACTCTTCTTTTTGAGAATCAATACTAAGACTACTTAAATAATTATGTGATACTGTATGTGATCCTATTTCTACTAAATCAGACTTTGATAATTCTTTAACAATATCATCAGTCATATATAAATCTTTATTTAATAAACTTGTTATTAAAAAAATATTAAATTTAAAATTATACTTTTTAAGTATAGGATAAGCATTATCATATACATCTTTCCATCCATCATCAAATGTTATTACAATAGGCTTTTTATAATCATTATAATTATCTATTTCACTTAAAAATATAGGAGTAAAACCACTATCATGTAAATATTTCATTTGTTTTTCAAACTCTTTAATCTCAACACTATAATGATCTCCATCATTAATAACTCTATGATACATAAGTATCTGTATTTTACTTTGGTTATTAATTACATAAACTAAATAACTAAAAATAACAAAACCAATAATTATACCTATTACTATTAATATATTTTTTTTCATATAAACCACTCTATTATTATAATATAAAAGAAAGAATATTTCATCTTTCTTTATTTAAAACTATCAATATATCTTATAACAAGATTATTAAATTTAGTATTATTTTGTACATATTTTTTAGGTTTAAATTCTTTTACTTTCTCAAGTAATTTAGATAAATTACCAATATCACCAGTTAATATATACCCTTCTTCGCTAAACTTATTAACTATTTGTACTTGATGATCATTAATATGTTCTTTATATTTAGATAATCTAGAAAAAGCAAGTATCTTTTTATTATATGAAAGAGCATTTAAAACTGATCCTATTCCTCCATGAGTAATAATTAAATCTGCTTCAGACATATACTTTTTAAAATCTTCATCAGACATATATTCATATATTTCCATCCTATCAGATTTAAACTGTGTATAACCAACTTGAGCAATAACTTTTTCTTTAATATTACCAAGTTCTATTTGTTTATCAATTTCATTTAATAATCTAATAAAACTTTTATCCTGAGTTCCAAGAGTAACAAATATCATTAAAATATCCACCCCCCTAGAACAGCCTTAGGATATAATTTAAGCATTGATTCCCATTGTACTATAAAAACATCAGCAATTGGATAAACTAGTTTACCAGTAAGTGTTTTAGTCTTTATATTAGCCATTGTTTCAATATATATAACTTTTCTTCTAAATAACTTAGCTATATAACACATAGGTACTGCTGTATGAGCACCAGTTGTTACAATAACATCAGGTTTTACTTTCAAAAATATCTTTAAGCTTTTAAAACAATTATAAGGAAATTTATATAAGTAACTAAAATGAAATCTAGTTCCATAAGTCAAATAAAAAACTTTTTTAATCCATGCAAAAGACAAATCTTTTGTAGTTTCAGTCTCCTCTGTAACTAAATAAGATTCATATCTTTTCATAACTTTTTTTAATTTCAAAAGTTCACTTAAATGTCCACCAGTACTAGATATAAAAATTACTTTTTTCAACCAAATCACCTTTATCAACAATACTATATCACATAATTATATTATTAACAAATTTTTTCCATTCTTTTGCTACATTTTCTTCATAATATTTATCTAAACCCTTATAACAATCATATTTTTTAGGCCCATTCATATAATTAATTATTTCTTCAGCCATCTTTTCTTTATTTCTATCTTTAACTAATAACCCATTATTTTCGTTTATTATTTCACAAGCACCTAAAGCACTATCAAAAGCAAAACAAGGTATTCCTCTACTCATAGCTTCTATTAAAACTAATCCAAAACTTTCTTCAAAAGATGTCATTACATATAAAGAAGCACTCTTATATTCTTCATTTAATTTATCCGGATTTAAAAAACCTAATATTTTAACATTACTATTTAAATTATAATCATCTATTTTCTTTAATAATTTTTCTTTTTCTTCTCCATCACCACATATGTGTAATTTAATATCTTTATCTTTTTCAACAACTAATTTCATAATATCAATTAAATCACTAAATCCCTTTTCAGGAGATAATCTACCTACAGAAATAATATTCTTAACTTTTAAATTATTTTGAACATATATTTTTTCAAAAGTAAGAGGTATATATTTAACCTTAACACTCATTCCATCTAATATTTTCTTATAATCTTCATATAAATAATTACTAGGTAATAAAAAATAATCTATATTTGTAAGTGAATTTTTAACTCTATCTATATATTTTTGATCATTTCTATGATAAGAATGTTCTTCACATATGGTTACACAATCCTTATTATGATATTTATTTAATAATTCATTAAACTCAACTCTAGTAGATATAATAATTTTAGAATCACATGATTTAATAACATCAATAATCATTTTCTTTTTCATATATAAAATTGTTAAGGCTTTAACTCCCTCTTTAATAATTCTAAATATATTAAAAGATCTAACCGCTTTCTTAAACTCTTCTCTATTAGGTTTAATTCTAGTTAAATATTTTACCTTAACATCTTTATTTAACTTATATGGTACTATATCCTCAGTTCTATATAAACTAATTATTTCAGTTTCAACTACATCACAAATCATATTTGCTTGATTACAAATAGTTTTTTCAATCCCACCATATCCAAGATGTAATGCTAAAAATGTAACTTTATCTTTCATATTTATCTCCTATGAAAATTATAACACATTTTTTTAGAATAATTAAAATCATTCATATATTATATGAATGATTTAATATTTTAAAGAATTATAATAGTTTATTTATCTATAATCTATAAAAAATTCCAATAGTATCACAATATAAATTTAACAACCACTTATGTGATTTAATTATTTTACTAATAATTCCTAAATTCATAAAATAAGAACATGTATACCATTTTTTATCTATCTTATTTAAAAATGAAAATGAACTATTAATAAATCTTTTTCTTATATTTCTATCACTAATATATCTACATTGAGCAGCATAATCAGTAATAATCATAACAAATAAATTAATAATATTATCTTTCATATTATTATCTTGTTTCAATACATCATAAGATAATTGACACACACTAATAATATCAAATATTCTTTCATCTCTTATAGTAGTTTCACTATTACTATGTATTACATAATATGATAAGTACTCATTAGTTTTAACAATTTTATTCGCATAATATAAAGTGTTTACTACAAAAGGAACATCCTCATACTTATACTCTTCATTAAACTTTATATTATTTAATAATTCTTTTTTATATAACTTATTACAGGGGCCTAAATTTACAACATTTAAAATGTTAGGATTATTCTTTAGTGAAGAAGGTTCAAAATATGGTAAATCAATTTTTAAACATTTACCATTTATAACTTTATAATAATTACTAATTACTAAATCACTTTCATTAGATACAGCTAAATCATACATTTTTTCAACACAATTCTTACCTATGTAATCATCAGAATCAATAAACATTATATATTTCCCTTTTGATAGTTTAATTCCTTTATTTCGAGTTTTACCAATTCCAATATTTTTTTGTGAAATATACTTTATTCTTTTATCCTTATATTTTTTTATTATTTTCTCACTATTATCAGTACTACCATCATTAATTAATAATATTTCAATATTATTATGAGTTTGATCAATTAATGAATCAATGCACTTTTTTAAATATTTTTCTGAATTATATATAGGAACTATAATACTAACATCTATCATAAATACCTCTCAATATAATTTTTATAAATATAAGGATTTAACTTTATAATTAATGTTTTAATTTTTCTTTTTAAACTATCATTAGGTAAATAATCAAATGTATTATATTTTTTTATCTTTTTCATATATTTTCTATAATCTTTATATTTAAGTGATACTACTTGTGTAATCAAAGAATTTGAAATAAATTCATAAAAACACCCATTATCATCATCTATATTACTAAACAAAAACTCAGATTGCAGAATAATATCTTCCATCTTTTTTATTTTAGATTTATAATTACTATCACGCATTAAACTATTAGTTCTTTGTACATAATTATATCCTATATAATCCAAACATTTTATATTTTTTGCCTTACTAATAATCAATGGTGTTAATCCAAAATCTTCTGCAATACACCCATCCATAAATTTAAATATATTTTTATCCCAAAACTCCTTTTTATAACAATAGGCCCATGATGGTTCTACAAAATGAAAGTCTTTGATTATTTTGAAAGCTTTACTTCCACTTAGTGACTTAAAACTTTTTTCATTAAAATCAATTTTTTCATTGCCTAGAACTTCCCTTATTTGGAATCTAATAATCTCTGTATCATTATCAATCTCTTTAGATAATCTCTTTAATAAATCCTTTTCGAAAAAATCATCACCATCTAAAAATAATATATAATCACCTATAGCATGTTTAATTCCAATATTTTTTGCTTTCGCTAAACCAGTATTTTCATAATAAACACTTTTAAATTTACTATATTTTTTTTCATATTCCTTCGCAATTTTATTACTATTATCACTGGATTTATCACAAACCATAATTACTTCATAGTTATCATAGCATTGCAAAAGAATAGATTCTAAGCACCTATTCAAATATTTTGCAACATTATAAATTGGAACGACTATACTAAATTTCATTTTTCTTCTCCTACTATAATACCATTATACTATTTGATTTTTCTATTTTTGCCAATAATCTTCCTCATCATTTTCATTTACAATACCATAATAAATATCATTTACTATTCTGTTTGAAGAATTACCATCATATAAAGGCACACATTCTTTAAATATGTCTTCACGTTCTTTTTTCTTTATATCTTTTCCACCAACCACATTTTTAATAAAACTATCAATATCCTGCAATCCAATACCCCTATAATAAGAATCGAACAATTTACTAAATTCATCTAGATATTTTTCTTTATTAATTTCATTTTCCAAATATAAAATTGGTTTGTCTAATGCAGCCATTTCAATAGCTACAGAACTTCTATCACAAATAAATGCATCAGCCACATATAATGGTTCTCTATAGTCTTCTTCACTAAATACATATACATTTTTGCAATTATTTAGTTTATCAACAATAACATTACTTTCCTGATTTTTATTCTTATCGTACATTAATGGATGCAACATAAATATAAAGAAACAATTTTTATACTTATCTAAATTATCTATTAGTTCTATATATAATTTTGAGTCTGGGGTAACCATTTTACCATCAAAAAATTTAGCAAAATGAATCTTTACCAATATGATTTTTTTATTTCGTGCCATTTCTATAATGTTACTATTTGTAGTACAAACTCTATTATATAACCCATCAAACTTTGGATGGCCAAATGCTTTAACCTCATTTGTTGTTAATCTTGAATATATACAGTAATACTTTTGTGTCACTTCAGACAGTGTGTATATTCTCCACATATTATTGATAAAATAACTATTAAATTGTACATCTATTGATTCATATGTACCACCAAATTCTGTACCATAAGGAATGTAAACTAATCTAATACCCAATTTCTTTAAATTTTTAGAACTAAACTCGTTATCTCTGTGCCATTTATCATATGGTGTCTGTATAATAGCTACATGTGGTTTATAATCTTCTAATTTTTCTAAAGTTAAAACATCAAAATCAACTTTATTGTTTTTTAAAAACTGCTCAGCTCCATGCATTTGTGCAGGCTCTTTTTCTGGTGTATTTATTAAATAAAATTTCAATTCAAACCTACCATCATTTTTTAGCAAATTATAAACACTTTCAATTGAAGGCCAAAAAGATGCAACTTGGTACAATATGGCAATTCTTATTTTGCCTCCTTCATAAGTAGTATACTTTGTTAAAGCTTCTGGATTAATATATTTTGACATTCTTTCAATTAAACCATTAATTCGTTCGTTATTACTTTTATATATTTGATCGAATTTTTCTAAACATAATGCTAATTCATTTTGATTCTTTTCAATATTATTTATCTGATTATCAAGTATTTCTTTTTCTAATTTTACTTCTTTGATTTCATTAACATTTTTATTCAATTCACTATTAATAGATTTAATCTTTTGATTTATTTCAATATTAATAAAATTAATATCTTCCTTATGTTTTAATTGAAGATCACTTAATTCATCTATATATTGTTCACTTTTTTCTTCTAATTTTTCAATTCTAGAAACATGTTCTTTCTCTCTTTCTTCAAGAGGACCAATTCTACCTTCAGTATTATTGATTCGATTATCAAGATACACATTACTATCAGCTATTTTTTCATTAATTCTATTATCAATTCGATACATTAATCTAGAATAAAATGGATACACAAATGGTCTAGCAATTTTTTTGATTACCTTTTTTATACTTTCTTTTATAGTTACTTTTGAATATTTTTCCACTTCAATAGTTTCATCTATTCCATTAATCCAATTTTCCCTTTTATTAATTGCTTTTTTCAATGAATTCTCATCATAATAATTATATTTTTTATTGCTATTGATTATTCTTTTAAATAACATTTTTGCATCTTTTTTTAACTCAGGATGTTCAGGATAAATATTTTTCCAACCAATTAATAATTGTTCATCATATGATCCTTTTTCTATTCCAATATGTTCTAAATTTCTAGAAATAATACTAATTTCGCTTTCTATTACTTTATCGAATTTTGCTTGAGTTATATTATCGTTATGAATCCTATATTCACCTAATATTTCTGGAATACAATACATTTTTTCCTTTTCTAGCATTCTATTCCATAAATCATAATCTTCCATAGCCATTTTAGTATCATAAAAATAGTTATTATCAATCATTGTTTTTCTTCTAAACATAACTGTTGAATGGCAAATATCACATTTAAACAATAATGATGCCTTTAAATCATTTTCAGATGATGCTGATTTATGTATATAAGTCCCAAAATCCCCAAAATGTCTTTGCCAAGAGCAAACTAAAGCAACATCTTCATTATCTTCTAAATAATTTCTTTGCTTTTCCAATCTTTCTCTAATAGATAAATCATCTGAATCCATTCTAGCAATATATTTTGTTTTAGCTAACTTAATTCCTTTATTTAATGTTGCAGCTAAACCTAATCTCTTATCATTTTTTAATACCTTAATCCTTGAGTCATTCAATAATGATAAATAGTCTTCTGTTTGATCTTTATTATTATATTCAATCATTATCAATAGCTCAAAATTTTTATATGATTGATTAAGTATAGATAATACTGAATCTAAAATATATTTTTCACTATTATAGACTGGCATCAATATAGTAATATCAGCTTTAACTTTTTCCTTACGCATAATTGAATTAAAATCCTCATAATTAAAGATAGATTTATCAATTATAAAATTAACAGCATCATTTCTATTTTTTTCAGGAATACTCCAACGTAATTCTTGCCATCTTTTTCTAAGTGTTTTAAATAAAATATTTGTTTCAAATCTTTTGTTTTTATAACTATGTAATAATATTTTCTTTAGTAATAAATCTAATTGAACAACTTTTTCAAATAACTCTTTTTCACTACTTTCACCAACAGATATATGACAATCTAAAAGATTTATTTCTTCATCAGAAAAATTTAAATCTAAATAAGATTTAAAATTATTTCTCATTACATCACTATATAACTTTATTCCTATATTATTATTTCTATTTGTAGCATTATTGTGATACATTCTATATTTAAATAAAGACGTATCATTTAAATTTACTATATCAGTAACACCAACAATTTTTGAAAAGAATTCATAATCTTCTGTTGCTTTATATAAAGGATTATAAAAAATATCATATTTATCCATTATTTCTCTACGAAACATTATTGTTGGATGTACACATGGTGAATAAAAAAATATATTGTTTCTTATTTGAAGTGGATTTCTTTCAAGTTCCCAAAAAATTTTTTCTTCACCAAAAAATTCAGGTTGAATTCCACATAAACCTATATTAGGATTTTTATCTAAAAAATCAACTTGTGCTTTTAGCCTATCTTTACCAGCTATATCATCACTATCCATTCTGGCTATATATTCACCAGTTGCCGCACGCAAAGCAATATTTAATGATTCTGATATACCTTCTTTTTTCTTATTTTGAATAAGAATAATTCTACTATCTTTAGCAGCAAATTCTTCTATTATTTCTTTTGAACCATCATTTGATCCGAACTCATTAACTATAATAAATTCGAAATTTTCATATGTTTGTAACAAAATACTCTTTATTGATTCTTTTATATACTTAGCACCATTATAAACTGGCATAACAATTGATACCTTTTCCATTTTATCACCTAACTTAATCTATTAATTTTTTTAATACAGGAATTTTTTTCAATATTATAATACTAACAATAGACATTAGAAAATATAATACTCCCCCTAAAAACATGTTTATTATTTTACCACTATTTGCAGAAAATAGAATACCAAATATATTTATACTTGGAAATAAATATATAAATATCATATGTATAAAATAAATGCCTAATGTATTTGAACCTATAAAAATAATAGTATTTTTTATTTTTGGGGAAATTTTATTAAACCATAAATCTAGGGATATTCCAAATACTAAAAGAGATACAGTAAATAACACATTTGGTATTTTGTTATAATCAAAATATGGTTTGGATGATGATATTCCAACATTCTTAGCATAATAATATGCTAAAAGAATTATAAATATTAAACCTATTATTATTCCTATAAAACTAATTATAGAAACCTTAGATTTTTGTAATTTTTTTCTATTATCATAAATATATTTACCAAGAATAAATATTCCTAATTCAGGAAATCCTATAACAAATGATGGATTTGTAATAAAATTTATCCATATATTTAATGTTGAAAAAACAGTTGGGATTAAAAAAATTAATAATAATAAATATAATTTTTCTTTTTCTTTCAATTTAGAATAAAGTAAACTAATAAAAGGGCTTAAAATATATAATCCAAGTAATGGATATATAAACCAAAAGTGTCCAACTTGAGAAGAAAAAATTGATTTTACAGCAGCCAAAAGTATACTTGTATCCCATTTTAATATATATTTAAAAATACAATAATATATTATTGTCCATAATACTGTCTGTAACAATAATTTCAACGCTTTTAAAATGCTTTTTTTAAAATCCACTTGATTATCCTTTATCATAAATGCACCAGACATCATATAGAATAATGGAACTGCACTACTAGTAATAGAACTAAATAATAAAAAATATTTAAAATTACTAGTTTGATATGACTCAACATATGCATTGGCAGTTGTATGTATTAAAATTACCATTATTATTGCTAATGTTTTTAATGCATCTATTGAAATAGATCTGTTTTTTTTCATATAGACCTCCTACATATTATAGTGATAGCTTTATAAATTGCATTGTATACCAATCTTCATATATCATTTCGCTTTCCTCATATTTTATATTTTTTTCATTGAAAACATTTGAATAATCTATATCACTTTGTGATTTTACAAAATAAACTATGTTTCCTGATTCTAAGGAACTATAAATATCTTCAATTGTAATATTATCTTCAATATTAACAAATAAGTCATTAATCATATCAGAATTATAACAATTATAACAATATATCTTATTATTAGGATGAAAATATGATTCAATTAGTTGAATATGTTGATAATCTGAAACAATTATTGCATTATCACTTATTTCTTTTTGTTTTTCAAGAAATTGTATCATATTTTTCTCACAATTGATTTCATAACGAACAAACGAATTTAAATTAGCAAAAATGACTAGTCCAAATATTAATAAAAAATAATTCATTTTTTCATTCTTTTTCATTTCAGATGATAATAGTATAGCTACAGCAAACCAAAAAGTTCCTAATGCTGGAACAATATATCGAGATATAAAAAGAGGGGTAACAATAATAGAAACTAGCGTTCCTGCAAATATTACTGCAAATGGTAATCCTAAACCAACAAAACAATAGTATTTTTCTTCCTTTATTGCACTTTTATCTATAATTTTTTTAATAAACAAATATATTATTACAAAAATTATTAAAAAGAATAAAATAAATCCACTCTCATAATCATTAGTTCCTGTATGTAAGAAAAATTTAAAAAAAGAGATAAAATCGGATTTTGTAATTGGCGAAATCCAAAAACCACCACTTACTTTTTTTAATTGGGAAATAATAACAATTATCCATGGTACATATACTAATATAGTTATTACACTATATTTAAACCATTTTTTTATTTCCTTTCTATTATTCTTCGATAACAAAAAAAATAATAATAGTGCCAAATATAAAAATGCGATACATAAGCAACCAAATAGATGATTATAGGATGCTAAAAGTGAAAAAACAACAAATGCTATCCAAGACTTTTTATCTTTTTTTATTAAAATATCCTTCATGTAAACAAATGCGAGAGTTACAAAACATAAAGTCCAACTATACATCCTTATTTCTAAAAAATATTGCATTAATTGAGGCATTCCAACCATAAAAATAATAAATAGACTAGCTGTTCTATTTCCATATTCTTTTCTAACTTTTGTTAAACCAACAATTATTAAAATTAATAATGGAATAAATGCAAATATTTTTGATAATATTACTGGGTTGAAAATAGAATCAAATAATTTAACAAAAATTGTATTAGCTATATAATAAGTAGGCGGATGTACATCATTGATATTTAATTTTATTATTTCTATTATTCCATGTTTCATCATAGATAATGTACATGCTTCATCAACCCAAATTGTCTTATTAAATGCTATCAAGGAAACAAATAGAATTGATATTGCAGATAATACATATATTGTAAAACTAACAGAATCACTTTTTTTTGCTTTTGTACAATGATAATTATAAATGAAAGATATTAATAGCGTAACGACACAAACAGATAAGTATATTCCTATATTAGTATCCAAAAAAGTACCTTTATTATAATTTCTATACAATAATAATAGTTCTAATACATATGAATGTATAAAAAATAAATAAATAGATAAATTTCTAAATATCTTAGTATCAAATGATATTTTGGAATTTAACATAGAATTTTTTGCAACAATAAAAATACTAGGAATAAGAATAATATGAGCTAAATAATATTCATAATTAGTTACCACATCTAAATGTTGTCTAACAATTTTAACTTCAAAAAATAAAACTAACAATCCTACAATTAATGATATATACCATATACATCTAGGAGTTGTATCCACTTTTTTTAAATGCTTTTCTATATAATAACCTAAACCAAAGAATAAATATCCTTCAAAGATATAATTTGAATTATTACCAAAAGTACCTAATAAAAAATTATATAGATTTGGAAAACCATGATTAATTAAAACAAAATTATATGTATTAAATAATAAACCAACTATATATATTATGAAAGCAATAATTAATGATTTTTTAAGTTTATTTTTATTATTCATAAAGTAAAGTATTATTGCAGAAACTAAAAGTGCTCCCATAAACCAAGCTATACCCCAGCATCGTCCAGTTATAAACATCCATAACCAAGTCAGAATATTACTTAAAGAAAAATTATTACCTTTCACTAAATTGACAAGAATAGATAAAAAGGATAAAAAAATGTATATATTTAAATTTTTATGCAAAAATGATTTAAATACTATATTTCTATTATTAATATTTACTTTTCTTGCCAAGAAAAATCCTGAAGATAAGAAGAAAAATGGTACTGGAATCCTATATAGCATTGTATATAAATAATATCCTATTTTATAGTCATACAAAAACCATGTATGCACAGCTATAATGCAAAATGCAAAAAATAACTTAAGAATATCTATTAGTGGATATATTTCATTACTTTTTTTCATCTTTTTCACCTAAAATATTAGTATCTTTAACAATATATAGTGGTCTATTTTTAACTTCTAAATGTATTTGAGCTAAATACATTGACATTATTCCAAGCGACAATAAAACAAGTCCAAAAAGAAATAAAAGAACTATCAATAAAATAAATATAACATAGTTAATACTAATATCTAACACCGTTAGAATAATTGTTAAAACTAATAGTACTATTGAACTAATATTAAGAATAACGCCAAGATAAAAAATAAAAGTTAATGGAAATGTGGAATAATCTATAATACCTGTTAATGCATATTTTATCATCCTTTTATATGGAAATTTTGTGGTACCTGCAACCCTTTCAACATTTTCATACTCAATCCATTTAGTTTTAAAACCTACATCATTTAATAATCCTTTGTTGAATAAATTATATTCTTTGAATTCTAGTATTGCATTTATAACCTGTCGAGTCATCAATCTATATTCACGTTGACCATCTTGCATTTTTACAGATGATATTTTATTTGAAATTTTAAAAAAACAATTAGTGCAGAATTTGTGAAATGCAGAATATCCTTTTCTAGTTAAGGCTTTAGCAGCTGCAATATCATAATCTTCTTTGCTTAATGTATCATACATTTGAAATAATAACTCAAACGGATCTTGCAAATCAACATCCATTGTTGTTACATAATCTCCTGTGGCATACTTGAAGCCCGCCATTGCACAAGCTTCTCTACCAAAATTTCTAGACATAGAAATATATTTTATTCTACTATCTTTTTTTGACAATTCCTTTATTATTGCCAATGAACTATCTTTGCTTGCATCATCAATAAAAATTAATTCAAAATCAACATAATCCATTTTTTTCGAAAAATTATCAAATTCTTTATAATAAATTGGAAGCATCACTTCTTCATTATATACCTGTCCGATAATAGATATTTTCTTTTTGCTTTTTTTCATAGTTAATCAATCCTTCTTTATAAAAACAATTAATTTGCTAAAAACATAATTTAAAACTATTACAATTATATTAGAAATAATCTTCATAATTTTATCATTAAATTTAAATATAGTTACCGTAATAAACATAATAAACATATCTACTAATAGAGTAACAATTCGAGAGGCAAAAAATTTTGATGCTTCTTTTTTTATATTTGTATTTGTACTTTTAAAAACCACTTTTCTATTAGCAATATATGCAAATATTACAGCTACAATCCATGAAATAATATTTGCAGTTTGAAGTTCAAAGGCTTTTCTTGGATCTAGTAATGTAAAAACAAGAAAATAATAAACAGCAAGAGATACAACTGTTGTAAAAAAGCCAACAATTAAATAATTAATTATTTCTGCATTTTTTCTATATATTGCAAATATTTTTTTTAAAATCATACTAATCCTTTCTCCTTTTTAATGTTATTATTTCAAATAATATTGTAACTATATTGCACCTTATATATAGAGAAAACATTAATGTTTATCATTAATGTTATTTCCTGTTATTTCTTCTTTTGTTAAGAAATTATAAAATATTTTCATCATCATATGATCAAAAGTCATATGAACATCTTCATCAATTTGCATATCTTCTTCTGCAACATGCATTTTATAATCGGCCATTTCTTTTAACTTGCCACCTTTATATCCAGTAATACCTATAATTTTTACTCCACACTCTTTAGCATATTCAGCTGCATTTAGAACATTCTTAGAATTTCCAGAACCACTAATTCCAATAAATAAATCATTTTTATTAAGTTTATTTAATAGTTGGAATCTAAATACTTCTTCATATCCAATATCATTAGCTATAGCCATAACTGTTGGATAATTATCATTTAAACAATAAAATCTAAATTTATTTTCAACATATTCAGAAATACCTTTATTAAAATCATTTTGCATATGTGATGCAGTTGCTGCACTTCCACCATTTCCGCAAACATAAATAGTTCCTTGTTTTTGATATGCGTTGTAAATTGCATTCATAGCATCATTGATTTCATCTAAATCAAGATTTTGTATAACTCTTATTTCTCTTTCATAATATTCTTTAATTGCATTTTTAAAATTTACTTTTTTCATTTTACTAATTTCCTTTCTCTTTCTTTTGATAATATTTTATCTACTGCTTCCTCTAAATCATCACATACATAGTCAGGACTAACATCATATTTACCATCTTCACCTGCTTGCCCTGTTTTTACTAATATGCTTTTTATACCAGCATTTTCAGCCATT
>JAEEGL017245942.1_pt1 | contig 144465 bp, 100 predicted proteins | sample 9134231 | NCBI WGS metagenome assembly JAEEGL01 (sample SAMN16246548, study PRJNA631951) | gut metagenome | biome: gut microbiome; feature: rumen; material: fiber-attached | host: Bos | place: Iran: Karaj | collected 2018-10 | reverse complement strand
GTCTTCCTTCACATTTACGGCAGGTGCTGTAGTGTTGGCACGACGCATAAGATCATTGTCCAGGAATTCATTAAACAGTGTTGGGAACCATTCATTTCTAAACATTACTGGTAACATAATCTTTACCTCCAAATTATATTTTTAGTTATACGATGTTGTTTGAGATAACCTTGGATAACTCCTTGGCTCTCACCCTACTTGTTGCAACAAGTATGCCATTGCGCTTGAAGTGACAATATGTCACATTTCGTTGACATATTGTCAATGAGACAATTTTAAAAATCAGTGAAAACGCTTTCATCACATAACCGACTTCAATAATAGCTAATCTTATGAACCTTAGACATTTATATCCTTTCTAAAGACAAAAATTTCATCTTCCTCGCTCCAGTTCCCATTTTCTTCTTCGGGCACTGCAGGCCCATGATGGTGTCTGTTCCAGAACTCAACGATGTGAAATCCGCAGCAGTTGACATAGAAATGAATGTTACGTTTTTCAAAATAAGGTGTAATGGTTTCCCATGTATGGATTTCTGGATGTAATTTCTCCACGACTTGCCATGCGGCTTTTCCAATGCCCTTACTATGGGATTCTGGTAATACGAAAAGTAATTCCAGTTCGCCCTTTCCCGCTTTTTTGTCAATGCTCAATACGATGCCTCCCACATGCTTCCCTTTTTGCACAATACGATATGTTTCTGCATTCTCTCCATCGATGCATCGCTCTATCGTGCTTCGAGAGATTACTTCAGAACCCTCTTCTGTGCGGTCATCACGCATTCCAAATTCAATTTGTGCACCATATCTGAATGCCCATTGATTGTCTTTGATGAATTGTTCCCTGTCATCCTCTTGTAAGAAAGAAAGGGATACTTCTGGTTTATTATCGCTCATGTAAATCCCGATTTATTTGCCTTAACCATGCAAAGGTAACACCTTTTTTCGAAGAATCCGCTCGGAGGAACACACATTTGTTTCTGGCACATCATCTTTCTTGTATTCCGCTACTGCACAACCATCGTGTGGATGGAATCAGTTTGCCCAACTACTGTTCAAATAACTATTGAGGCTCAATATCTGGGATAAACGAACTTGCGTCCATGTTGGATATAGATGCCGCGACTGAGCCGTTCTACGCGCTGTCCTAGAAGATTATAAACAGGTGATGTGCGCTGGGTGGGGGTGGGTATAACCAGTGGCGTACTCTTATCCAGAGGCATCAGGTCGTTGTAGACCAACTTCCAGTCGAACACACGGTAGAAGAAGGGACGATAGTAGTCGGCCGAACCTGGGTCGTTGAAGTTTTTCCAAAAGTCATCGGGGTCACTGTTGGTAGAGAACACCAGTTCGCCCTGACGTGAGAGGGCAGGGTGGAGGTTGACCATGTAGAGCCAGTGGTATTGCTGAGGGCCAATCTTGTCGAGATGGTCGGGCAGACGGAACAACAGCTTGCGGTCGCCGAATGGTCCGTAGGGACTCTTGGAGCGATAGATATAGACATCAGGTGAGAAGATGGGCGCCTGTGAGGTCATAAAGTACCAGTCGCCCTCCTTGAATATCCAGGGCAGCATGATGGCGTAGTCCTTAGAGGCCATGATGTTGGAGCGTTTGCGGGTGGCCTCGTCAGGATATTCGTCCTGCCAAGCCCAGGTGCCGTCAGTCTTCTTGACATAGTACTGCCATGGGCTGTAGAGATCGTGGGTTTGCGACCGTCCCACTACAGTACCCATGTTCTCCACGGCATAGAGATAGGTATGTCCATCCTCATCCTCGAAGAGGGTGGAGCCGTAGGCACAAGGACCAATCTGCTTGTTGGGTGTATGGCTCTCGCGGTAGAGATAGTCGCCTTTCAGAGGCAGATAGTCGGGAATGCTCGAGAGATAATGGCCATCAGGCACCTCGCCATCGAGGCTATAGGTAGCCAGCGCTGCATCGAGGTTGAGCAGCTCAGCCGACTCTACGCCCACCCATATCATCTGCAGCTTACCATTGTAGACGGTTCCGTCGCCCGACCAGTATACCTTGCCTTGGTCGATGTCGCCTCTGGCTATCTCAGCTGCGGTTTTCTCACCACCGGGGTGGCGGAGATGTGTACGTGCATGGAAATAACGGTCGCGATCGGGGTTTGTCCAGTTGACATAGTCGGCCAGCCACACCAGGTCATTGTCGGTCTCTCCCAATACGCCGTCGTGGGCCCTTTGCACCATGACGCTGTTGCGTGGGAAGCTGCAGCTGCCGCGCGCACGGTTGCTGCCATTGACAACGCCGTAGAAGCTGTCGTTGAACGTCCAGAAGACATCGCCGTTAGGCAAGCCCACAGTGAAGACTCCGTCACCACCGTTCCATCCTCGTGTCCGCGTGAAGAGCCTGTTGTACTTCAGGTCTTTGTAAGCCCGGGCAGTCCCCCCTATGGTAGCACTGGGCATGGCTTCGAGCTCCCATTCCTCGGGGGTGGCCCATAGCTCATCGCCCACCTCGTCCATGGAACCGTCGTGGTTGGTGACACGGATGCTGGTATTGGTGATGTAGACCTGTGTGATATGGTCGCCGGCGAAGGTCGCTGTCCGCGTCAGCCAGTCGCGGTCAGCGGTGGCCAGCTGGCTCCTCTTGTCGTGGTCCACCTGTCCTGCCACGTAGTCGAGGTAATATATGCCTGTATGCTCGGGGCTGGTGGCTATGGTGTAGCTGACATAGATGCTGTCTACGCGTTTGTCGGGGTCCTCGCCGCTGAGCAGGCTCTTGAAGTCGCTCTCCGTGACGAAGCCGAGCCAGGTATATCCCTTGCGTGGATAGTCGTGGTTGAGCAGGTCAGTGTACTCCTCTGAGGGAATGAGGTTGCGTTTGATGGTCTGGTTATACTCGGGGTCGCCCACATCGGTAGTTGACTTGGCCACCTGCGTCATCACAATCTTACCATCGATCTCCCAACCTTCGGGCACCCTAATGCCGAAAAGACCGAATACGTGGTATACACCACCGGCAGTGTTGCCTGTGGACACTACAGAAACTTTGCCGTTGAACACATTGCCTCGGACGACACTATGTGCCTGCTGGACATAGTTTATCTTGTAGCACGAAATGAAAACGACCACTACGAGAACAGTAGCAGCTATGATTGATGCTAGTTTTCTGCTTATGCTTTTTAACCTCATGCTTTTGCGGGGTTATTGGTTTCTATGGAAATATTTCTGAAAGAACAACACTTCTGCCGAGTCAGGCTCTACGACGGTCACCTCAATCTGTCGGTTCATGGTAGCTTGTACTCCAGATAAGAGTCTACATGTCCTGTCTGGCACGCCAGGGCGGCCAAGCAGGACAATGTAAACTACTAACGTCTTACCATAACGATTTAATTGTACTAACAACTAATAACTAACAACTAATTACAAAAACAAACTAACTACTATAAAAAAAACTACTGATTAAGCTATTATCATACCTCCCACCTCTATCAACTGGAGCTCGCGAAAGTTGAGTTGCTAAACTGTTATTTGACTGGGGTGAGGGTAATCTTGCGGACCTGCGGCTTGTTGATCTGGTAGATGCGCTCGACTATCATGTCCATTTGTCGGATGTACATGTCTCGCACCTCCTTGTGTATCATCTTGTCGTAGAGTCCGCGCTTGGCTGCTACCCAGGCGTCGTCCTGTCCCATACGGAAGGTGCGTGCGGCCTGCTCGTCGTTCTGCTCGAGCATACCTTTTTTCCTGAAGAAATTATACTGCAGCCAGGTGTAGTCTCGGAACTGGCGCTCTATCTCCCAGCGGTTCTCGTTGAGCTCCATGATGATCTTGGCTTGTACGTACTGTGGCGTATGTCTGTAGGTGGCCAAGTTGATGCCCTTACCCAGCTGGTCGGCAGTGAAGGTGTCGATGAGCTGTCCGTCAATGAGCAGCTGGTAGGTGCCCTTGAGTCCTGTCACACTGAAGGCCTCATTGTCCATCTCTTCCATGAACTGAGGGATGACCTTCAGTGCTGCAGCCTGCTGACGATGGTACTCCCAACCACGGGGGATGGTGTCGAGGGGGTAGGGCAGTGAGTGGGCGAGATAGTCGAAGGTGAGCACACCGCTACGGTTCTCAACATTGCTGATGTCGCAGTTCTCGCTGCGCAGCACCTGCCTGGTACGGGCATTTACCTGCACGTCGGCCACTTTCTTACCAGCCATGCCTTGAGCCTTCAGGAAGAGGTAGGCCATGACCAGATGGCCGTCATTGTCAGGATGGACGCGGTCGTTACCACAGATGGTGAACTTAGGGTCGGTCTTCTGCTGTTCCTCATTGATACGTGTCATGGGAGCCCAGAAGTCGACGAACTCCCAGTTGTTGGCCTTGGCAGCTGAGTCCTGAAAGGCAACAATCTTGCCCATGGTGTTGTTCTTGTTGCGGAAGATATTGTCATTGAAGGTAGAGGTCTGGTCGTAAGGTGAGGTTCCAATCATGATCATGCGGGTCTCAGGACGGGCCTTCAGACGCTTCTCTATCTCAAGGAAATACTTACGCGACTGTGCCAGTTTGGCAGCGGCAAACTTCTCGGGTTCGTCACCATTGTACTCAAAATAGCCACTGTCGTTCATACCGAAGGTGAGTGTAAGTACGGTGGGCCGCTTGGCAAAGACATCGCCGTCTAGACGGTTGAGAATCTCCAGGCTGGTGTCACCCCCTACGCCACAGTTGGCCATCCACATCTCTTCATAGGGGAAATGTGTCATATAGTAGAGCCAAATGTACGAGTGATAATGTCCGCCATCCGTGATGCTGTTTCCAACAAAGGTTACCCGGTCGCCCTTCTTGAAGGGGGCCACCTGCTGTGCACTGATGTCAAGGGTCATCAGCAGTGCTGCCAACAAGGCAAGTATTGCTATTTTCTTCATGTATTTCACTCCTTATGTTATTATTATAAGATAATTGTAACACTACTTCATCACGACACCCTCAGGTTCGAACGCAAGCGGTTCAAGGCGGCCGTCATGTGGCACTCTACCGTGTTGACTGCTATGCCGAGCTCGCTGGCTATCTCGGAATGGCGTTTTCCTTCGTATCGGCTCATGGTGAAAACCATACGGCACCGCTGCGGCAACTGCTGTACGACATGCTCGACACGCTGTTCCAGTTCGTGGTACTCGGTCATGGTGGCAGGGGTCTCCAAATCACAAGCCAGATGTATGGCTGCCCACAGACTGCGCTGTTGCTCACGGACGTAGGTAAGGTGCTTTAGTCTGTCTATGCACTGATGGCGCACAGCAGCAAGGGCATAGCTATATGGATCGTGAACGAACACCAACGTGTCGCGCCGCTCCCAGAAGCGTACCAGTACATCCTGGACGATATCCTCGGCATCTTCGCGCGAGTTCCAGATACTGGCTATCTGCACCAAGCGATTGAAACAAGTTGTGTAGAATTCGTGAAAATCCATTATTTTTGGTTTGACTTTTAGGTTTGTGGTGCAAATTTAGAAAAACTGCATCTGCCCAACCATAAAAATCAAACCAAAAAAAGTAAAAAATGAACCAATCGCCTTCTCAGATATAATTATTTACGGCGGATTCGCATCGTGGCCTCGTTGCCCTGTTGCCAATCGGAATAGTAGACCTTTCCGCCTACAAGTTGCCCGATGCGCAGCCATCGGGCCGGTTGCGAGCGCTGACCGTCGGTCTTCTTCAGGGTCAGACGGATCGTCTTGCCCTCGGCAGCAGCTTCTATCTGGTGGCAGGCATAGTTGCCTGTGCGATAGCTGAAGCCATCGCCGTCATCCTCGTACAAAAGTCCATTGGCGTGCCCTTCGGCATTGAGATTGACCAGGACGGTGAGCGAGTCGGTGCGATAGGTGTCGGTGTTCTGATAGAGGTTGGCTAGTGGTAGCACGGCACCTTCGCGCAAGGACAGGGTGGCCTGATAGCCATCATCTTTTCCCTCCTCCATCGTGAAGGCGGCCCATCGTCCCTTCGGCAGTACGGGGTTCTTGGCCCAGCGTGGCACTATGAGCAGGTCGGCCCCTAGCAAAAATGCCTGCTGCTCGTAGCGTAGTGACACGTCAGATGGGTCGGTCATGAACACCGGACGCATCACCGGCAGTCCCGTCAGCGAGGTCTCTCTGAAGAGGGTGTAGATGTAGGGCAGCAGGCGGTAGCGCCGGTTGATGGCCGTGCGGCACACCTGCTCCACCTCAGGACCGAATGCCCAGGGCTCCTGCTGCACCTCTTCCAGGCTGCAGTGGTTGCGCACGAAGGGGAAATAGACGCCGATGGCCGTCCACTGAGCCAGCAGTTCGGCATTGCAGTTGTAGGCAAAACCGCCGATGTCAGGTCCGTTGAAAGGCTGTCCCGTCAGTCCCATGTTGAGCGTCATGGGTATGCTGGCCTTCATGTGGGTTTCCGTCGAGGCATTGTCGCCAGTCCATGTGGCGGCATAGCGCTGTCCGCCGAGGAAGTTGGCCCGTGACAGCACAAAGGGTCGTTTCTGCGGGTTGGCCATCAGCATTCCGTCGCGTGTGGCTTTCACCATGTGGTAGCCATAGACATTATGATAGCGCAGGTGCGACGCCTCCTTTAATGGGGTGTTGCTGGAGGTGATGCCATGTACGTTGTCCTCGGGCATCGAGCCGTCGGGACCTCCGAAGACCGAAGGCTCGTTCATATCGTTCCAGATACCATCGATGCCAGTAGCCATGAAGTCCTTGTAGAGCGTGGCCCACCACAGCTGCACGTCGGGGCGGGTGAAGTCAGGGAAGTGGCAGTCGCCGGGCCACACCCTGCCCTCGAAGGGTTGCCCGTCACGCGTTTTGACATAATAGTCTCCCTTCATGCCCTGCTGGTCAACGAAGTAGTCGGGATCCACTTTTACCCCTGGGTCTATCATAAACACCGATTTGAAATGGCGCTCGTGCAGATAGTCATTGAAACGCTTGGGGTCAGGCATCTGCTCGGGTGAGAAAGTGAAGATGCGGAACCCGTCCATGTAGAGGATGTCGAGCCAGATAACGTCACAGGGAATCTTCTTCTTGCGGAACGTGTCGGCTATGTCCATGGCCCAGGTGTCGGGCACATAGCTGTGCTTGCACTGGTGATAGCCCAGTGACCAAAGGGGCGGCAGACTGATGGTGCCACTGAGCCGAGCCAGCTCGCGCAGCACCTCGTCAGGCGACTGTCGCTCGATGACCACCACACGGAAGGCAGGACCCTCGCTCTCGAAGCGCACCTCCCTGTCGGTGGTCACCTTCATCTTCCATGTGTTGTCGGCTATCAGGCCGAAGGCCGTTCCATCCTTGCGCACGCCGAGCACCCAGGGATGCGACTGGTAGAGCCGCTTGCCTCCCTCGGTCATGTACATGCCATTGTCTTTGTTCCAAAGTCCCACGGTCTCACCATTGCGGCGCAGGTCGCCATACACCTCACCGCAGCCGTAGAGGTCGGCATCACCCACGCTGAAGGTGGCCGTGCTCCGCCCCTGCGCTGCGCTGAATAGCGGTCGCAGCTGCCAGGAGGAGGGCACCTGCCCCGTGGGTATCAGCTCGTGGATAAAGATGGGCGAAGGCAAGTGCTGTCTTGCATCGTAGTTCTCAGGATAGAACGCAGCCACTCGGTCGCCCACCATTGTGGACACTTGGGCAGGGACACTGCGTCCCACTATGGCCATGAGGGCCAGTAAAAAGATTCTTTTCATATCTGCAGTCTAAATTTCACATTCTTGACTTTTTCCGAGTCTTTGTCCTGACAGGTGTCGACAAGCTTCATAATGCTTGATGCATCCTTGTTAGAATGTTACCGACACACCAAAGTTCAGGACGCGCTGGTTCATGTAGGCATCGCCAGCCGAGTTTGTCTGTATCTCGGGATCCTGCTGGTACTTGTCGTAGCTGGTCCAGGTGAAGAGATTATAGGCATTCATGTAGAGTCGCAGACTACTGAGGAAACGGGGAGTCCACTTCTTTGGGAAGTCATACGACAGGTCGATCGTCTTCAGCCTGATGTACCATGCATCGATGAGCCAGAAGTCCGACATGTATGCAGAGGCACTGTTCACTGTCGATGGATTGCTGGTGAGTCGTGGGAAGTTGATGGATTCATGGGCATCATAGCGCTCCCGTGTCCACCGCTCCTGGTGGAGAGGCTGGAACTGGCTCTTGAAGGGCTCAATACCCGTACCCACCACACTGAAGCTGTAGTTGAACGAGCCCTGAAGGAGCACGCTCAGCGTCAGACCCTTCCAGTTGCCGCCTACTGTCCATCCCAATGTGGTGTTTGGCAGGTTAGGCCGTCCGATGGCGCTCTTGTCATAGTCGTCGATGACGCCATCACCATTCAGGTCTTTATACTTCAAGTCGCCGGCCTGCACTGGGATGTCGGTATTGGGCACAGCAGGTGCCCCCTCGGCCTTGGCCTCTATCAGGGCGATATCCTCGGGCGTATAATAGCCGTTCCAGGTATAGCCAAACTGTTGGCCGATAGAGTGTCCTGTCTGTGCTAGCCAGGGATACATCTGCTGCGCCTCAGCCATATACTCTATCTTGTTCTTCGCATACGAGAAGACCAGGTTTGTGTTGAATCCCCAGTCGCCCCAGTGGTTGCGGTAGCCCACTTGTCCGTCGAAACCGTGGTTGGTGGTCCTTGCTATGTTGATGGGCGACGTGCCCACACCGAGCATCAGAGGGATGTCGTTGCGATAGACCAGCTGGTCGTAGCGTTTGTCATAGAAATAGTCGAGTGTGATAGACACCGAGTTCCAGAGGTTGATATCGAGACCGATGTCAAACTTCTTGGCCTTCTCCCATGTCACATGGTCGTTGCCCAATGCTCCCTCGCGATAGCCAGGGAAGTGCTCCTCTTCATATTCTGCAAAGAAATACTCACGTCCCACTTCGTAGACCTGATTGTAGAGGTAGCGGTTGCCCATCGCCACGTCGCTTCCTACCAGACCATAACTGGAACGAATCTTCAGCAGGTCGACACCTTTGACGGCCTTCTGGAACCAGGGCTCCTCAGAGATGGCCCAGCCAGCACCTACTGCAGGGAACCAACCGAAGCGGTGATCCTTGCCGAAGCGGTCGCTGCCATTGTATGCAGTGTTGAAATCCAGCAAGTAACGGTTCTTATACTTATAGCTGAGCTTCAGCGTGGTGCCCATAAATTTCTCAGGCACTTTGGGTTCTCCCACCCATCCGGGTGTGTTGAGCTCAGTGGTGGTGCTCTCGCGGTTGTAGAACAACATAGCCTCTACGTCGTGAGCATCATCGAAGACGCGATGATAGTTCAGCGAAGCCATGAGGTTCATGTCTTTGATGGCTGTACGCGGGTCGACGGTAATGGCTGGCACACCCTTTGTGAACACGTTGTTGGGATTGATGGTATAGGTATCGGTAGCCGAGTTATAGTGCCATGTGGGGAAGTCATTCCCATCGCGCCAGGCCGCACGCGCATTTTCATCGATGGTAGAATAGGCCAGTCGCACATTCGACGACAATCCCTTCGTCAGGAATCCCATGTCCCAGTTAGCCTGATAGAGCAGGTTGTTGTCGTTACGGCGTGAGCGCACATAGCCCTCGTTGGCCAGGCGGGCATTCAGCGTAGGCCGGCGTGAGTCAGTGTCATAGTAATAGGCATATGTCCCATTAGGGTTCATCACTGGTGCCGAATAGGGATGCATAGCTGAGAAGTTGTATATCTCGCCTGTGGCATTGATGCCTCGCGGCTCGTTGATATTCATGAAGCGCGAGGTGATGTCGAGCCTCATCGACAGGTTTTTCGTCACCTGGAAGTCCAGGTTCGTACGGAAGTTGAAGCGACGATAGCGATAATTGCTATTCAGCTCGTCTCCCGAGTCGAAGTCGCGCACCAGTCCATTCTGGCTGAAGTAGCCTACTGAAACGAAGTACTTCAGGCGGTCGGATCCTCCTGACACGTCGACATTGACGTTCGACTGCTGCGCCGTTTTCTTGAATATCTCGTCATACCAGTTCACGTCGGGATAGCCATAGGGGTCGTCACCAGTGCGGAAGTGTTCCAGGTCGACATCGTTGAAGCGAGGTTGCAGACCGTCATTGGCCCTGGCCTCGTTGACCAGCATGGCCGTCTCATAGCTGCCCAGGAACTTAGGGGTACGCACAGGCATCTGCAGGCCAGTCTCCATACGCACATTGATCTTCGGTGCACCACTCACACCGCGCCGCGTCTTGACCACCAACACGCCGTTGGCGCCCTTGATACCATAGATAGCCGTTGTTGAGGCATCCTTCAGGATAGAGATGCTCTCTATCTCATTGACGTTGATCTGCGACAGCTGGTCGTAGGTGTATTCCACATCGTCGACCACGATGAGGGGCTTGTTGCCGTCACTGTTCAGTGAGCTCACACCACGTATGAAGAAATCGGAGGCATCCTTGCCCGGCTGTCCACTGCGCTGCTGTGAGAAGAAGCCAGGCAGCTTGCCCGCCAGCGTGTTCTGAACGCTGCTCACAGGTACCTTCTGCAGTTCCTTTCCCTGGATGGCACTCACCGCTCCTGTCATGGTGATGCGCTTCACCTGGCCGTAGCCCACCACGACGAGCTCTTCCAGCGAGGTGTTGTCGGTCTGCATCGCCACGTTGAGCACTGCGCCACTGGGCACAGTCGAATATTCGCGAAAGCCGATATATGTAAACGTCAGGCGTTCGCCCTCGCCGACGGTGAGCGAGTAACGGCCGTCGTAGTCGGTCACGGTGCCGTTGTTCGTGCCCTTCACCTTGATGCTCACACCGATGAGCGCCTCACCATCGTCGGCCGAGGTGACCACGCCGCTTACTGTTCTTGTCTGGCCATGTGCGGCCACCATGTATGCACACAGGCATAGCATTATATAAATGACTCGTTTCATAGCTTAATTCCAATTGGGGTTCTGAACCATGTTCCTGTTCTTGATCACTTCGCTATAGGGAATGGGGTAGAGGTAGTTGCGCGGTTGGAAGTCAATCTTCAGCACGTCAATGCGCGAATAAGTCGTGTTGCCACCCGACCCCTCTACGATGTGCATGCCCTGCAGCGGTTGGGCAAACACTTGTTCGGCTATGCGCCAGCGACGAATGTCGTAGAAGCGGTGCTCTTCGAATGCCAACTCGATACGCCGCTCATTACGTATGACGGTGCGCATCTCGTCCTGCGTCATGTCCTGCTTCAGGCCATATCGATAGCCCGCCACGTTGCCACGCTTTATCCCGGCCCGCTCGCGCAGCTTGTAGAGCGCGTCGTAGACCTCAGGCGTGGGACCTGCCGCCTCGTTCTCAGCCTCAGCAAAGTTGAGCAGCGTTTCGGCATAGCGGAACATCACCCACACATGGTGCACCGACGAATACTCACTGGCGTTCTGGAATTTCCCCATGAACTTACACATGAAGTAGCTGGTCAGCGAGTAGTCGGCTCCGTTGGCCGGGTTGTTGGCACCTCCCTGCCAGGTGGCGAGCGTTGTTCCCAGCCATTGCGATCCATTGTGCAGGATGGTCTTGTCCAGACGTGGGTCACGGTGGGCATAGGGGTCGGCATCTGTGTAGCTGTAGGTGGGGCTGTCACCGGGCATGCGGCCATCAGCCATGGGGAAGGCATCCACCAGATTCTGGGTGGGACAGGTGCGCCCGTTGCCCAATCGGCTGCCCGTAAAACCCAGTGGACCGTTATTGTTCTCCACACTGGTACCGTCGCCGCCTTGTCGGAAGAATATCAACTCGGGGTTGGCACCATAGTCATAGAAATTGAGGAAGACATCACGCACATCCTCGGTCAGGGTGACGCTGTCCTTGCCCAAATGACCTTCGCCCGTCATCAATTCCCGTGCTGCATCGGCTGCCAGCCGCCAGCGGTTTGCATCATAGTTGGCATAGCCCACTAGCTCGTTGCCCTCCATGAGCGTTTTGCCATTGAAGAGTGGCGAGGCAGCATAGAGCAGCACACGCGACTTCAAGGCCTGGCAGGCCTGTTTCGTAGGTGCATGGGCAAACTCTGCCACGTTGCTCATGGTGCCCACGCTGCGCAACGAGTCCTTGATGTCGTCCAGCTCATTGACGATATAGTCCACACACTCAGCAAAGGTGTTGCGCGGCAATTCAATGTCGTCGTCGAGTTCAAAAACCTTGTCGCGCACTAGTGGCACACCGCCATAACGGCGCAGCAGCTGGAAGTAGAACCATGCTCTCAGGAAACGGGCCTCGGCACGAAACGACACTCCCAGCGGGCGCGTCTGTCCCAGGGCGTTGCGATAGGTGTCACGATAGGGCACCTTGTCTATGCCGGAAAGCAGAATGTTCACCTTGCGTATACCTGTGTAGTACTGCCCCCAGCGCATATCGCTCGAAACGCTGTTGCTGGCAGTGAACCGCCCTGTGGCGATGCGGAGCACATCGGGTTCGCCGTCCATATCGATACAGATGGCATCGTCAGAGGCGGCATCGAGATAGTATCCACCCACACGGTTATGACCATTCTCCATGATGTCATAGATGGAATTTAGATACTGTCGTGCCTGTTTGCCCAGAGAGTCGGTCGTAGAGAACAGATACTCGGTAGTGAACTCGTCGGCAGGCAGCGACTCGTAGTTGTCCATACAGGCTGTGAGGGCCAGCGATGACACTACTGAAAGAAATATATATTTGATAGCTTTCATACCTTCGTCATGTATTTAGAAATTGAGATTGATACCTGTGAAGAAGCAGCGCTGCAAGGGAGAGGAGGTGAAGCTGACCTCTGGGTCCACCAGGTCGCAGGCGGAGAAGGTCAGTGCATTCTGTGCATTGACGAACAGTTTCACGCGTATACCCCCGAGATGATTACTGCAGAGCTGCTCTGGCAGGTTGTAGGCCAGCTGCACATTCTTAAGGCGTATGAAGTTGCCCTTGTGCATCCAGAGCGACGAGCCGTAGTAGCCACCGTAGTTATAGGTGTTGCCACCGGCCGACAGCCGTGGATAGGTGGCCGTGGCTGCCGTTTCGGGTGTCCATCGGCCCACGATATTCCGGTAGGCCTGACCATAGCTGTTGCCAATGCTTTGGAACCCCTCGACAAGGGTACGGTCGTTGACATAAAGGTCGCGGTTATATACGCCCTGCCATAGCATGCTCAGTTCGAAACCCTTGAAACTGAGGCCCAGGTCAAGCCCAAAGTATTGCAGCGGTTTGTCACCGCCTATCACCGTCCGGTCATACTCATCTATGATGTTGTCGTTGTTCAGGTCGGCATATTTCACGTCGCCCTGCTGCACCTTCACACCCTGCATCACAGGATAACCGCTGGCAATGTCGGCAGCTGACAGGAAGCCGATGGCCTGCAGGCCGTAGACCACACCCAGCGGGCGCCCCGTTTGCCGCAGGTAGTTGTAGGGCTGTTCCTGCTCGTCCATGAACAGCAGTTTTGTCTTCTCCAAGCTCCAGTTGCCTGCCACATAGTAGCCCACCGCTCCTATATGGTCACGCCATGCCAGTGACAGCTCGATGCCCTGCCTACGCGACCTGCCGATGTTCTCTGTCGGATAGGTGGCACCTATCAGCTCGATGCTCTTGCCACGCGTCTGTAGCAGGTCCAGATACTTGTCGTTGTAGTATTCCACCACGGCCTCCAAGCGGTTGCCCAACAAGGTGCCCTCCACACCGATGTTCAGCTTGTGAGCCTTCTCATAGGTAATGAAGGCATTGGCCAGAGGCATGGTCTCGGTGGTGAAAATACCGCCATTGGTGCTCTGCGAAGTGCCCTGTGGGTAGGCTGCTGTGGCATTCTGCGAGAACCGCTGTCGATACTGGTAGTAGCCTGAGTTGTCAATACCATTGCCTGTGTGTCCATAGGTGGCACGCAGTTTCAGCTGGTTCACCCAAGTCACAGGCTGCATGAACTGCTCACGACTGATGTCCCACGCAGCACCCACAGCAAAGAACTGTCCCCAGCGGTTGTCGGGTGCATAGCGGTTGAAGTAGCTCTGCGTCATAGCTGCCTCTAGGTAGTAGCGACGATTGTAGTCATAGCTTACGCTCTCCATGATGTCCGATGGTATCATGGGCAGGTCATACTGCACCACCTCATGACGGGTGTCGCCCATGACACTGGCCTTCATATGATGCATCCCCCACTGGCGTTCATAGTCCAGCGAGAGCCTTCCATAGAGATTCTGGTATGACGAAACTGCCCTGAAACTGTTGCCTTGTGACACAGAGTTGCCATAAAGCAGGTAGGTGGGCTGTCCGTCCACAATGCTATAGTTATAGACGGGGTTCTGCTTGGTGCGTACAATGGCCGTGCGCGTCTGGTGTGTCACGCTCCCCGTCAGGTTGGCTGACAGGCCCTTCACCAGCTTGTTGAAATCATATTTAAGCGAGAGGGTTGCCATGATGTCACGCATATTGTCGTTGATATAGCCCGACTCCCAAGCCTGTGCCGCCAGGTTGTTGGTATGTGCCATGCTGCCGCCCCACGTGCCATTGGGGTTATGCACTGGGTAGGCGTTGTTGGGCGTTTGCCAGATGTTCAGCAACAGATCGCTGTAGCCTGAGCCCGAACCGCCTGGCTGGTTGCCCTCAATCACACGCCCTATGGCCGACATCGTGGCGGTGAAGTCGTCCGTCACGTTGATGTTCACCTTCGAGGAAATGGCGTATCGGTTGAAGTCGAGGTTGGTATTGTAGCCGTTGTTATCGTTGGTCTTGAAGAGTCCCTGCTCGTTGATATAGCCTAACGAAACAAAGAACTGCGCCACCCGGCCGCCACCACTGACGTTCAGATTGTACGACTGTGATAGTGCGTTTTTCTTCATGAGCTCGTCGTACCAGTTTACGTCTGGATGTGTGAAGGGCTGGGACTGTGATTGATAGGCATCGCGGTCGGCAGCATCATAGATGGCCGAGCGTCCGTCGTTCTGCAGGGCTTCGTTCAGCAGGTAGGCATATTGTGCGGCACCCAGCGGCTTCTGCTCGAAGGTGTTGCTGTGGATACCCCACTTGGCGGTGAAACCAAAGTGCAGGCGGTCATGCGTCGGCGTCTTTGTGGTGATGACAAGTGCACCGCGTGAGCTCTTCATGCCGAGAAACATCGAAGAGAGGGCATCGCGTTTCAGCGTGACGCTCTCTATGGCTTCAGGGTCGAGCGACACCATGTCGCGCTCCACACCGTCGACAATGATGACTGGCGCCATACCACGGGCGCTCAGAGAGAAACGCGTGTTGTCGCCAAATGGCACCTGACCGTAGGATGCAGGACGGTTGCCTATCAGGTCGCCCGTGGTGTTCACCGATATACGGGGTAGGTCACTGCCACGGTACTGCCCAATGTTGAAACCAGCCATGCGTCCCTGAAGCGACGTTAAAATGTCGGTAGAGAGATATTTCTCCATGTCGTGGCCGCTGACCGCCGTCTGTGAACCTGAGGCATAGCCGGCAGCCACAGTGTCGGGCAGCTGGTCGGTCTGGCCATAGCCTCGGGTGCCCAAAGCCACCAAAGCTGTGACCATAAGTATAGTGCGGGTAGTTGCTTTCATACTTCTGCTATTGTTTTTTGAGAGGTTATTCACATTCAAACTTCAGGTTAAAGGGCTCGTTATCGCTGACAGACGATCCTAACTGTATGCGGTCATCGACCGACTGGTTGACAATGGCACTGCCATCGGCATTAGAGAAATAGTAGTCCATATACTCTATCTGCTCGCTGGAAGGCACGCCGAAGAAACCTGCCGGCCAGATAGTCAGGTTGAAACAACGTCCCAACGACTCCTGCAGGTTCATCCGTGTCTCAGGGCCTATGGGCGGAGCATTGTACACCTTCCCTTCGGTGGTGACAGCCTTGCCTCGCAGATAGACGTCGGCAGTCTCGGCTAGCGGATTGTTCTCCACAGACGGATCCAAATCGGCCTGATAGCTGATGGTTATATAGTCATCCTGCAATGCCGTGAGAGGCGACACGCGATTGAAATGGCGGTTGCAGAAGTCTATGGTCATACCCTTGCCTCCTATCACCTCGAAACATTCCGAGGCAAAGACCACCTTCTTGTGGTCGGTGCCACCTGAGAAGCCGTCGTCGGTATGGTTCACAAAGAAGCCCAGTTTGCACCTCAGGTTGCGACGGCCTGTCTTCGTGCGTACAATGATTTGATAGGTGGGGTCTTGGTTGTTGCGGATGTTCCAGGTGATATCGGTCTGATAGACCACCCACTCCATGTCGTCCAGCACATTTGGCCCCACGCCGTAGGTTGACACCAGGCACTGCACCCATGTGCGGCCCTCGCCCCATTTGGGCAGCTGTGTGTCGGGAATGACCGACATGGACATCTCCTGGTTGCGGTCATCGGCCAGGTCGCACTTATAAGTCACCACGCCGTTTTTGGCCATCTCCCAGTCACGGGGCACCAGCATGGCGAAAACAAACTTTGTCGTCACACCGTCATTGTCGGTGGTGCGGCACTCTATGTGGCCTCGCATTGAAAAGGTCACAGCGCTGTTGGCCTTCGCCCAGTACACCTCGTTCCCGTTCTCGTCAGTCTGGGCGATGGTGTAGCTGTCTATATACACACAGCTGAAGACTACCAGCGACACGACACAGGCTAGTGCGGCCGCTATTATAAGGTTGTTGGTTCTTTTCATCATCTTCATAAAAATACAATGAACGTCTCGGTTATTGTTCTTTTTCAAGCTTATACGTATAGACATTGCTGGCACAGCCAGGCGAGAGGGACAGCTGCAAAGCGCGCTGGCCGTTGACAACGGGGATGTTGAAATCAACGCTGACACCTGTCTCCGAACCGCTCTCGACAAACGACAGGCGGAAGGGATAGCGTGGGTCGTCGGTCATCCACTTCCCGTCTTTCTCCACCACAAACGGCAGGTAGTTCTCTATGTGATAAGTTCCGTCGGTGTTCATGTGGAGGGCAAACTTGCTGAAGTCCATGTCCGACGTGATGTCGATGTTGTTGCGGGTCACCGTCTTCAGCTTCCACACACCACTCAAGCCCTTCTCCGACTCGGCAAAGTCGTAGGGATTGGTGTCGTCGCTGAACTGCGAACAGCCTGTGAGGGCCATCAGCCAGCATCCACATGCAAAGAGGCTAAATAATAATCGATGTTTCATATTCTCTTCTGTTTTTTTGTTTTACTCGTAGTAGGGATTCTGTTTCAGCGCAGGCGTTTTCACAGTCTCGGCATAGGGGATAGGCCAGAAATACATGGCCTTGCGGAATACGTGGTTGCGCACCACAAACTCACGGGGCACATAGGTGGTTTTGCCTTCGCTGTTGACCTGACGGGTGATCTCCATACCATGCATAGGAGCGTTCTCCGTCTGCTCGGCAATCATCCAACGGCGAACGTCGAAGAAACGGAAACCCTCGAAGGCCAGCTCAATGCGGCGCTCCAGACGGATGGCCTCGCGCATCTCTTCCTGCGTCATGTTGGCTTTCAGTCCATACATGCCGTCATTACCTGGCATAATGCCTGCACGCCGGCGTATCAGTTTCAGCACCTCCAGCGGACCATAAGTGTTGCCATCAGACAGTGTCTCTTCGAAGTTGGGGCCCTTGTACTCATTGGCTGCTTCGGCATAGCTTAACATCACCTCGGCAAAGCGGATGAGCGGACGCGACTGCGGGGGTTCTATCCACCAGTTGCCAGAGGCTGCACGGGGCAGCATCTTGCGGGTGTAGAGGCCTGTGGGCGTGCCGGCATAGATGGCATCCTGAGTAGAGTTTTCACCCTGGAAAGTGTAGACGGTATACGAATAGTTGGTCTGGTTGCATATCTTGCTGCCATTATAGACTATCGACACGTCGAAGCGCGGGTCGCGGTTGGTGGCAGGTTGAAGCGGGTTGTATTCATAGGCACTCTCGCCAATGGGCTTGCCGTCGGCCATGGGGAAGGCCTTTGCCAAGTCGTAGTAAGCATAGCCTGCCGAGCCATTGCCACCACAGGAGGGCGGGTCGAGCATCTGGCAAGTGCTGATTCTTATCTCCTGTTTCTTCATCAGGATAATCTCCTGATAGGCAGCGTAAGGATAGGAGAAAGAGCCACGTGAGGTCTCGTCGGTAGTGACATTGACAAACTCACCAGGCGACTGCACGGCATAAAAGCCCCAACCGGGCTCCGGACCGTCGTCTGGGAACTTGTGGCGGGTATGACACTCAAAGAGTCGGTAGTCGCCCTGCATCTGCATGGCGCGTTTCGCTGCCTCGTAGGCTCGGCCCCATCGTTCGGGATCTGCATCGGCATAGCCCAGGAGCAGTTTCGTCTCCTCTGTGCCAAAGCCAGACCCGTTGTGCAGCGGAGAGGCTGCGTCAAGGGTGACACGCATGATGAGCGAATAGCATGCCGCCTGACTGATACGCCCGTTGCTGCGACCCGAATTGCGCGGGCGTAGCACGTTCTCGTTCAAGATGGCGTTGCACTCGTCAATGATGTAGTTTACGCAGGTCTCATAGCTCTGCCGTGTAGCATCGATTTCATCATCAGCTCCATAGATGGTGTCGTAGACGATGGGCACACCACCATAGTGGCGCAGCAGGATGTAGTAGTACCAGGCGCGGAGAAACCGCGCTTCGGCCTTATACTGCTGTTTGGTGGCCTGGTTCATGGGAGCGCGGTCAATGAGTTGCATAAACTTGTTGCAACTGCGGATGTCGGTGTAGCACTTGCTCCACACGTCGTTGGTGACGATGACGGGGTTGACGGTACCCGTAGCGAAAGCCAGGCCTGTCGAGATGCTCGATGAGGCACGGGGTTCCGACTCGTCAGTGGCGCACTGCAGTCCACCCTCTCCAAACCGGTTGAGGTCTGTGTCGAAGCCTATGTCTGCGTAGATGTTGGTTAGGAATCCGGCAGCATAGGCACTGTCGGCAAACACAGTCTCCTCGTTCAGGTCGGTGGTGGCAGTCTGGTCGAGGAAATCGTCATTGCATGCTACTGTTACCAACAAAAACAGTAACAACATAAACTTTACTTTTTTCTTCATATTTCTTAGTGGATTACAATATTTTCTCACATTCTATATATATCACGACTGAATGGTGCGGCCACACTAGTTACCATGCGTTTTTTGCCGTTCCCGCAAGTTTGTCGATAGCCGGTGATGTCCTGAGCCCACTAGCCATAACTGGCAGCCGTCAGTATAGCCAAGACAGCTCACACCTTCCACCTGCGTGGCGGGTACATCGCCGTCGTAAATCTGTGCGTCGGCAACAGCAGGCACACTGACCGTGGCTGTCATGCCTACGGGCAGGTCAACACTCAGCACCGATGCATCCCATCGCACAGTCATTTTGCCATATGGCGTGTGTCGCGATGCCTCCACCCATGTTATGCCCTGCGGACGTTGTGGCTTGATGGTACAGTGGCGGTAGCCAGGCTCCCCGGTGTCGGGTAGAATGCCTGCCAGAGCCTGATAGAACCAGGTGCCGATGCCGTTATAGCAGTTGTGCACACGGCTGCGCTCCCCGTTCCAGTATTCCCAGGTGGTGGTGGCCCCGTTGGCTATCATGTACAGATAGCCAGGATAGTCGGGCTGTTTCAAGATGTCCAGCATCAGGTCGGCAGCCTGATTGCGTATTGTCCACTCTGTGAAGACGGGCACGCCGACAAGGCCTGTTGCAATATGGTTTTTATAGACCGTACGCGACCGACTGATGAGTTGATTCCGCACCACGTCTTGGAGTGATGCAGGCACCGCACCTACCAGCATGGGGTAGGCCATGTCCAGTGGTGAGCCGGTACCGTAGGTCTGCGTGTCTGCATGAAAGAAAGCCTCATGGATGCGCTTGTTGAGCGCTTCCCGCCGGCTGTCATACCTGGTGGCATCACGTCCCAGCACTTTGGCCATAGCACTCATGCTGCCCAGACACTCGCTGACGAAGCAGTTGTTCACCAGCAGCGGCGACTGACCGCCAACGTCCACGCCGTTGGGGGCTAGCCAGTCGCCCAGAAACCACATTCGGTTGGATGTGTCGGGCCAAGGCTGCAACAAGCCGTCTTTCGTATATTTGTCCACATACGCCAGCCACTGCTCCATCTTGTCGAAAAGACGCTCCATGGGACGACGGTCGCCATAGTTCAGAAAGGTGCGCCAAGGAGCCTGGATGATGAAGCCGCTCCAGTAGGGACCGCCACCTCCGCCTCCTGCCGGGGCTACGTAGGGCAGCGAGCCGTCAGTGTCTATCACGTCGCCCCATGCCGTCAACCAGTTCAGGAACGTAGGCGACACATTGTACATCGTCTGCAGCGTCATCGTCGAAGAGTTTCCGTCGCCTCCATAACCCATGCGCTCTAGGTGGGGGCAGTCCACCATATAGCCACTGAAGGTGAGACAGCGCATGGTGTAGTTGATCATATCGTGAATGGCATTGATATCAGGGTCGGAACAGGCAAACGTCGATGACTCATCGCTGGTGCCCGTCAATTGGAGGCCATATGCCTCTGGTTCGCCCAACGCTGGTGCGATGGTGTGCGGCAGCGCCTCATGGCCATGAGCAATGCTCATCACACTGATGCGAACATAGCGGTAGGCATGGTGGTTGAATTTGTTGCAGAACACCTCGTCGCTGCGCCCCGAACCGATATACACATCACTCTCTCCTTGACTCTCGAACTGTCCGCCAAGGGGGATATAGTCGGTATATTCCATCCGGACCTCCTGTCCGCGCTGCAGTCCTGGCACCCGCAGCTCGAGCCATCCTGTCAGTACGCGTCCCATGTCGACCAACCATGTGGCTGCAGGCTGGGTGCCCCCTTCCGTCTCACCCGAAGCTGGCGGGCTGGCTGTCTTGGCGACCGACAGCGGTGCCAGACGGCTGATGATGCGGTTGCCTGCAAACATCTGGGGAGTAGCAGTCATGCCTGTGACATCTACAACCTCTACTGGCGACCATGCGCGCCCGTTGAGCGTAGCCGTCGACAAGTCGGCAGGCACCTCACGCCCATCCAAACGTTCGCCGCCGAACTGCAGGGGCTGCCAGCTGCCCGTGTCGCCATAGCCGCTAGCCGAGGCTTGCCACGCAGCGTCGGTCGTGGCCACAATCTGCCAGTGTCCATCCAGCAGATTGTCAATCTCGGCCTTCACCAGCGGCCCCTTGTGTTGTGCCTGGAAGGTGTGGCTTTTATACCAGCCCTGTCCTGCCCAGATGACAATATCGTTCTTTCCGTCCACCACATAGGGAGTGATGTCGTAGGTCACTATCAGCGAGTGCTTGTTGAACTGCGACACGGCAGGCTGCAGCACCTGCTCGCCTATCCTGTGTCCGTTGACATAGAGCTCATGATAACCTAATGAGTTGACATGGACAAAGGTCTTTCGTCCTGCTGCCAGTTGCACCTGTTGGCGCAACAGTGGGGCGCGCACATCACCATCCTTGGTGTTCATGCCTATATAGTGGCCTGTCACACCACTGAGCAGACCGATGCTGAAACGGGCCGTGGCGCTCCATGGCGAAGGCTGGCCATGGCCATCCCACACACGGACACGCCAGTAGCACAGCTGACGTTCGTGCAGGGCCTTGCCGCCATAGGGCACCATCACCTGGTCGGCACTCGTCACGCGTCCCGTAGACCAGAGGTCGGCCTCGCCACGCTCCAAGGCTGAGGCATCGGTCGCCACCTGCAGCTCGTAGGCCGTCTGACGAGCCCCTGTCTCCTCCGATGTTGTCTGCCAACTGAAATGCGGGTGCACGTTGTCAATGCCCAGTGGCTGCATGAGGTTCTCACAGAGCAGTCGCTCCACGTGGAGCGACGACGCTCCATAAGAAGCAGTCACCATCAGCAGGCTTAGGAAGGATGCAAAATGTCTCATCGGCTCCATATCTATTTTAATTTCAATAGTCGGCGTTCCTTATGGCCGAAGGGCTTGACGAGCAGGGTGGCTGCCCGCCCGTCGTCCTCGGTCTCAAATGTGATGACACGCTGCTCGCCTGGCATCAGTGTCACATAGTTGTCGCTCCAGATGACGGGCAGCAGGCGCTCGCCTGTCTTGGCATCGACCAGCCGCAGACGGTTGGCAAAGGCCACCTGCTTGGTAGGGTTCTTCAGCAACAGGGCATGCTGCCCAGCGCGCTCTGCTGTCAAGCGGACCTCTGGCAATTGGGTCAGTGGAGTATAGTCCAGATCCTTCAGGGTGTTGGTCCAATACATATTCTCAGAAAGGAGCTGCCCGTCGGACGTCGTCAGCTGCAGGCGGATGAACAGCATGCCCGCAGGCAGGGCATCGAGTACGAAGGCCTCCCTGATGTTGCTGGGCTCCACGCTGACCATAGCTTGACGCTGGGCCAGTTGCTGCCCGCTAAGGTCGAAGACCGTGGCACGGGCCTGGACACGGGTCAGGGGCTTTGATGTGGTGTTGACGACCTTCACGCTGCCCGTTAGACAGTTCCATTGTATATGCTGTGGTTCACAGGCCTTACGGGCTCCCCAGTAGCAGCCCGTCGGGTCGTAGTAGTAATCGTAGGTCTGCCATACGAACGAGGGGTAGGCGGGATGGCTCATCCAGATGAGCAAGCCCGAGGCATCGTGCCACATCTTGTCCTGCCAGGCTTCGTACATGCCTCGCATATCCTCGAGGTTGATGAGTTGGGCTTTCTCGCAAAACTCCTCCAGCGACTGCGATGTGCCGTAACGCTCTTCGATGGAGCGGCGATAGTCCACAGGACCGGCATTTGATGCCTCTTTGCCGAAGAAATGATGGTTCCACACATTGTCGTCCTCCTCCTTCAGCTGTTCATCGGTGGGCAGGGGCCATAGCTTGTCGGCAGGGATGAAGAGCTTGACGCTCTCGTATTGGGGGAAAGTGGCCATGCCTATCTCCGAGCGCATGCCGTAGCCATAGGTGCGCCCATAGGGATAGGCTGGTTTGTTGAACGCCAGGTTGCTGGCTGAGGTCTCGAAATGATGGCGCGGGGGTAGGTCCTTCCACCAGCCGCTGCCGGTCAAGGCATCCTGATTGGAGCACGACTTATAGAGGCGGTCGTTGCCGTCTTCCTCCATCACTATCATGCGCAGGGCCTGGTCTATCGTGGGGGCAGGATGGGTCTCATTGGCTCCGCACCACAGGGCGATGCAGGGATGGTTGCGCAGACGGCGCACTTTGTCGCGGGCATTACGTATGAAGGCATCTGGCTCGGCCACATCGTTGAAAGCCACATAGAGCCAGAAGTCATTCCACACCATGATGCCCTGCTCGTCGCAGTAGTCGTAGAACTCATCGTCGGTGACACAACCTGTCCATAGGCGGATCATGTTGTAGTTCAGGTCACGGTGCAGCCGTATCTTCGTCTCGTACTCCTTGCCATGACAGCGCAGCAGATACTCGCTCATGCCCCAGTTGCCGCCCTTCACGAAGATGCGCTGACCGTTGACATAGAACTGGAAGACGGGGTAACCCACGTCGTTGGTCTCTATGCGGTAGTCATAGCGGCGGATGCCGAAGCGGATGTTACGGCAGTCACTGACCTGATCGCCTACCCGGCATACCACTTGACAGTCATAGAGACAGGGCTCGCCATAGCCGTTGGGCCACCACAGACGGGGATGGCTGACAACGAGGCTCTCCACCTCCTTGCTGTCTATGCGCACATGGGCAGTGTCGCCGCCATCAACCCACAACTGGCGGGTGAAGTGGATATTGCCTGGCTGGATAGTACCATCGAGGGTCACCAGCTGGCGTGCTGAGGTGTGGTTGGCCACATCCGAGGTGAAGGTCAGCTCTGCCTGTTCGGTTGAGGGCAGGAAACTGCGCACCCATGGGTCTACGAGGCTCACCCCGCCAGTGACCTCTACACGGGCATGACCGGTGATGCCTGCCAAACGGCCTGGCACATAGGGCATCCAGTCCCAACCGGCACCTGCCAGATAACTGGGACTACAGGCCACACCATAGGGGCCCTCGGCCTTGCGCGTCTTCTTTTGGTCAGTATCGTAAATCTTCACCTCTATTATATTAGTACGGTCCTCCTGATAAAGGGAGGTGACGTCTAAGCGTGTGCGCAACATGTGGCCGCTGACATCCTTCACTGAGGTGGCAGTGCCAGAGATCTTCTCTCCGTTGAACCAGAAATCGGCATGGCGGTTGGTATTGTCGAAGCAGAGCCACACGCGCTGGCCATCCTGCAGGGGTTGGGGAAGGCGGAACTCGCCGCGATACCAGAAGGGACGGCTATACCAGCTCTCGTCCACCTTATAGATATTGCTACCATATTCTGGACAGGCTTCGCGCCCTGCCTCGACATAGGCTGTGAACACTGTACCAGGCACCACGGCAGGCACGGCATCGGCCATGCTGCGTTCAGGGCTGAGCGTCCATTTTGCAAACGTCTCGCTAGTGTCCAATGAATAGCTGTGCAGCTGTGCCTGTGTGGTCAGTACTGCCATCAGCATCAGGGCATCTAATAGTAATCGTTTCATATCGGTCTGTGTCTATTCCATTTCAAGTTCAAGTGTGCCGCCCCGCATCACCTCACTGTAGTCGATGCACAACTCGTCCAACGGTTTTCCATTCAGTCGAGATGAACCGATGTAGATATGCTCAGGACTGTTGTTGTGAGCCAATATGGTGAAGGTCTTGCCGTCAGGCAGATGGTAGATGACCTTCGAGAAGACTGGACTGGTCAGTTCGAAGCGGGTGTCGCCAGGACAGTACTGGTGCAGACCCGAGGCTGCCAGCACATACCATGCCGACATCTGCCCGACGTCCTCATTGCCCACCAGTCCGTCCACACGGTTATGATAACCGTTGGCACAAATAGTGCGTGTCCATTTTTGCGTCTTTCGAGGTTCGCCCAGCCGGTTGTAGAGGAAGGGCACGAAGTGTACGGGTTCGTTGGCATGGTTGTAATAGACATTCCAAAACAGGTCGCGTGGTGTGGCGGCAAACATGCTGTCGAGGGTGGCAATAACCTTCTCGCGACCTCCCATCAGCTCAACCATGCCGTCGACATCATGTGGAACAAACCAACCCTGCTGCAGGGGATTACACTCTATGCAGCCGTACCACTCCTTTAGGATGCCCTCTTGTGGCCAGGGTTGCCAACTTCCGTCAGCCTCGCGTGGACGGAACCAGCCGTGCTCACTGTCGAAGATGTTGCGATAGGCCTGTGCCTTCTGCTCATAGATGGCGGCTTCTTCATCTTTGTCCAGCATACGTGCCAGTTGGGCTATGCACCAGTCGGTATAGGCATATTCCAGGGTATAGGAGATGGACAGCGAGCCAGGGGTGTAGCCCAGCGCATCGTTGCCAAAGCGGGCCGAACTGTTCTTGGCATACTTGTAGGCCTTCTGCACATCATAGTCTCGTATGCCCTTGGCATAGGCATCGGCGAGTACCGAAAGGGCAGGATTGCCCAGCATGCAACCACTATAAGCATTGAGTAGTTCCCAACGTTCGTAGTATTCCTTGCCGCTCTGCTCTGCCATCGTGGTGAGCGAGGCGATGAGGTCGTTGACCAGTGAAGGATTGATGATGGTCTGTAGGGGCATCTGACTGCGGAACACATCCCAGCCACTGAAGACAGTACGCTTGGTAAAGCCTTTTCCTTCTCCTTCGGGGAGGGGTCGGGGGTGGGGTTTATAGTCTCCGCCCACATATCTTCCGTCCACATCCTGATGGATGCGAGGGTCAATCATCGTGTGGTAGAGAGCGGTATAGAAGACGATGCGTTCCTCCTCGGTGCCGCCTTCCACCTCGATGCAGCCCAGGACATCGTTCCAGGCGTCGCGGGCCTTCTGGTGCACTTCATCGAAGGTGCTGTGAGCTATCTCGGTGTCGTAGTTGCGGCGGGCACCATCTAGGTCAACATACGAGATACCAATCTTCAATGTCACTTGTTGGTCTTTCTTGGTAGGAAACTCTGTAAAGAACCCAATATGTGTGCCCTCAATGGCTCTCCTCTCATTGGGAGAGTCGTTGAAAGAGTGGCTTATGATTTCAGCCTGTGCCACCCGCTGTTGGTATTCATCACTGGTGACATTCTCCAGTTTGCGGGGCTCGTCGGCGCTGATGTCGGCCTTCCAGAAACCATAGTTTTTCAAAGGTTCACTGAGCACAGCATGAAAATAAATGGTGTAGCGGGCGTTGCCTTCGCCATTGCCCCAGCCGCCACCTTCAGGCAGACATTGCACCCAACCTTCCAGCGTACTGTCGTTCACCACATTAATGTATTCGCGTGATGCAGTACCGCCCACACGACGGGCCAGGTCTATCTGGATGCGTGACTGCTGGTGCTCAGGAAATGTAAAGCGCAGGGCACCGCAGCGTGTTGTAGCACTGGTTTCTACCTGGATATGATAGTCGGTCAGCAGCACACTGTAGTAGCCTGCCTTTGCCGTTTCACTCTCTTTGTCGTAGTGCGACCGCCAACCCTTCAACTCCTTCCTCTCCTTCGGAGATGAATCGGGGTTGGAACCTGCAATAGTGTGCATCTTGCCTGTGGTAGGCATTACGGTGATATTGCCCATGTCGCCATTCCAGCCTATGCCGCTCATCTGGGTCATCGAGAAGCCTTCGATGGTGGTGTGTTCATAGCTGTAGCCTGAGCCGTTGTCACCACCCGTAATGGTCTGTGGACTGACCTGCACCATGCCGAAGGGTGTGGTGGCACCAGGGAAGGTCTTGCCCAGTCCGTGGTAGGCACCGGCAGCATCCACGTTAGTACTGGCTCCGATGAAGGGGTTCACCAGGTCGGCTGGTGCCACAGTGGGCGTTTTCGACTGGCAAGCAGCCAGCGCCACCGCCAAACAAAAGATGGTTGTCTTATCTTTCATATTTTCAATGCTCTATTTTCAATTTAAGGTTTTTGATGCCAAAGGGTCTCATGGGTAGTCTGACCGTACCGTCGCTACCTATCTCATACTGACGGTGTACGTTGTCGTTGAGATAGGTTTCCGTAAGGACACTCACAGGCACCTTCAGCCGCAGCACCGTCTCACGGTCGTTGGGACTGTCGTTGAACAGGCGCAGGGTCATTGTGCCATCGGGATGCAGTACGGTGGCACTGACCTGACAGTCGCACTCCAGTAAGGAGAACCATGGTTCGCCTGTACCTTTCTTGGCAGGCATCCCACTGATGAGGAGCGGGTTCTGCCAGTCTTCCACCAGTCGGGGCAGTTGGGCATCGTCCCAACGTCCCTGATGGGGCACCAGCGCATAGCTGATGTCGGTGGGCCCGTCGATGGGATAGTTGCGCCACCATAGTCCCGGACCTGCATATTGCACGGTAAGCGACAGCGGCTCATCGTGGCCATAGGTATAACTGGTGGTATGGTCGCTCAACAATGCCAGTCCTTGATGCGATGGTGCCGAGCCCTCGCTGAGGTCCACCCAGTTGAGCATGATGTTATGCTGGATGCTGTCCCAGCGGTTAAAATAGGTGTCTGTGAGCCGGCTCTCGCACACGTCGAAGGGTGCGTCCTTGCTGAGAGCAGGGGCATCGAGACTGGCAGGGAAGAAAAGGCGCAGCATGAAACGGGTGTCGTAGAACGGGGTGCGCCGTGCATTGCGACGATAGTGTATACGTTCACCGACAGCCATGTCTTGAGTCCAGTCGATGTGTAGTTGACAGTTTATGCGTTGTTGGCCCTTAGTCAAGGTGATGGTCTGCGAAAAGGGTACGCCAGCCACCTCCCCGTTCAGACGCACCTGTTGTCGCAGGGGGTGGCGCAGGAGCCATGTCAGACGGGCCGGCTGCTCCGTAGACGAGCGGAAGCCGCCATGCTGGGGGAAATGCCCGCGCAGTTCCAAGAACCGGCGTTCGGCCTTCGTGTCCACCAGTTCGCGGCCAGTAGTCTTGTCTATGAGACTGCTGATGATGCCGCCATGTTCCAGGTCGAAGGTGATGCGATAGCGGTCGTTCTCCATCAATGAAGCGTCACTACTCGATGATGACGAGAACGAAAGCTCGTTCTGTTTACTCAGTCGCATGTAGCCGAAGGCGGGCACATCGACCTCAGTCAACCGGCCATCGACCTCTATCACTTCGTGACGGGGATGCCCCGTGGTGTTATAGACCACCTTCGTATCACCGTCGACAGTTGTCTGCTGTCTGACGAAGCGGAGTGTTTGGTCAGTCCATAGGTGGATGGCATCGGCCCAAGTGCCGTAGTCTTTCAGACGGTTGTAGGGCACTATCCATGAGTCGTGGTGCTGGGCAAGCATCAGCGTGCGCCAGGCCTCATCGTGAGTGGCCTGTGGCAGGGGGTGCCCCTTGATAGCTGCCAGTTTCTCGGCCTGCACCAGACGGTTCTCGGCCTCACGCACCTGCCGCCCTATGCGCTGCAGTACCTGCGAACCCCACATCAGGGCGGGGTGTAGGTCCTCCTGCGTCATGTGCCAGACATCGGTGGTGTGGCCAGGGGTGTGATTTTCTATATAGTCGGTCCAGCGCACATATCGTGTGCTGCCTTTTTCCTGTCGTAGCCAGGGGCCGAAGGTCCAGCCCGCATCCTGATAGCACATGCCCACAGGATGTTTGATACCCGCTTGTCGGCAGGCGTCGAAGAAAGTGGTATTGTTGTTCCAGGCGATGGTCTGCCACACGCTGCCCTCCTGCAGAGCCTCACAGGCATAACGGGGCACGGTGAGTAGCACAGTACCATCAGGTCCCACCCAGTTGACCAACTGTCCGCCGTAGGCACCGGCATAGCCGCCCCAACAGGTGTCAGGACATTTCAGCGAGGCATACTTGAAGCCCAGCATACTGAGCAGCTGAGGCAGCTGACTAGTGAAGCAGGGCTCCTCGCTGCTGTAAGTGGTGAAGGTGATGCCGGGGAAGTGGTGGCGCAGTTTCTGCATACCGTATTGGAACTGTCGGATGATGCTCTCACCACTTATGTTATAGAGGTAGGGCTGGGCGTATGTAGGATTGGTCACCTCCACGCGTGGCCCAGTGATATACTGTTTGAAACGCTGGTAGGCCTGGGGCGTGTGCGCCAGCACTGAGTCCCAGGTCTCGGGTTCTATCTCCAGGCCGATGCACCAGTCGGGATGCCGTTCTAGTTGGTCCACCATGTACTGGGTATAAGTGTCCAAAGGATAATGGCCATAGACACCACCATGGAACCCGTCTACGAAGAAGGTCTCTTCGCTGCCAGGCTGCTGGGCCAAACCTTGCAGAGTGCATAGCACTCCCATTGCTATCGTCACTATCCACTTCATACCTTATATCATATTGACGGAACCGCTGTATACGCTTTTGATTTCTACATTTTTACATTTAGCAAGGCAACGCACTGCCATCACGGCGACCAATAGGCTGTGAGGGAGGTCTATTTGTTCGACGAAGGGTGTCAGGGCAATGAAAATGGCCAGCACCACGGTATAGAATAGGTAGACCCGTTGGAAGCCTTTCTTGTGGTGGAACAGCAGCCAGAGGAGGAGGGGTAGGGGATTAAAGGGTATTACGTACCAGTTGCCCGATGCACCATATAGAATGGAGAAAAATGCCATGTAGCAGATGAACAGTCCCACCAACGTCTGCCCTGCCAACAACAGGATGTCCACCACGTTGCCCACACGGCGTAAATGCCCTCGCCACTCCGCCACCGTCAGCAGGATGGCGAGCGCCAGCAGCAGGGCAAAGAAGAGCGTCGGCGTGAACCATGTGGTCTTCTTGCCGTCGTCTCCCTGGATGAGAAGTTGACCTTCGTTCACAATCATCGGGCGGCTGCTGCCTAACGAGTCTTTCAGCACGGCATGTTGCCAAGCCTCTACCAGCAGCTCGGGCGAGAGCTTGTCTTCTATTTGCCCTATCTCCTCACCTGCACTGCCTAACAGTGACTGCCAGAAGAAGTTCACCCAAGGACGGCGCTCCGAGATATGGCGCACAAACTGGCGGTAGGTGCCATTGAGTACTGGAGGCAGTGACTGGTAGATGAGCTGATCGCCATCCAGTGCACGGTTGATGGCCTGGACGCACATTGACGAGCAGTTGGTCTGCAGGTAGTTGTACAGGCGGAAGTTGCCCCCGAATATCTCGCTGTCGAGCAGTTCCCACAGGTGGCGCTTCTCGTTAAGGCTCAGGTTCAGTTCGTATTCATACACCTGTCGCCCTTCGCTGGCATACTCCTTCAAGTAGTCGTCGGTATGGTAGGCTGAGTAGGTGCCCTGACCGTTACCCACAAAGAAGGCCATGCGGTTCTCGGGTGTGTCGTCGAGGCCATAGGTGAACGAGATGTCGAGTCCTGCCGAAGGGCATTGCAGCCTTAGCGCACAGTGTCCGTGGGCGGTATAGGCGGTATAGCCTGGAGCCACGCTGATGAGTGTCACGGTGAGGTCGGTGGCCAACCCATTCTCGTCGACATTGCTCTCCTGCTGTGCAAAAGCACCTGTAGCCGACAGTATGAAGACTGCCAGCACACAGGCAAAAAGTTGCAAAATGTATATTCTATATTTCTTCATCTTCTTCGTCCATCCACGCAGAATGGTTTTGGCGTAACAACACTCGGTGGCGGTCACTTCCTCATCTGTAGGATTTTTTTGCCCTTACTGATAACGAGGCCGCGAAAGCGTTTGTCCACTCTTTGTCCGGAGAGATTATATTGAGGTGAACGTGTGGTGGTGGCTGGCTGCCCGTCTTCTGTTTTAGGGGTAAGGATGCCCTCTCCGGAAACAGGGCGGAAGACAGCATAATACTGATATACATCAACAAATTCATCCGACCAGTGTTCCTGAGCCTCGCTATAACTTTGGCCATCAAAAACGTACATCGGATCAAAATGGAATGCTACTTCCGTTGGCGAGGTGGTGCCAAAGAAATCCTCTGGTTCATACTCGTCTTTCAGAATCTTGGTAAAGCCCACTAATTCCCAGCCTGGTATGGGGTCGGCCAACAACCTGCAATAATAATCGTTCATGCCTTTGATAGTGATCTTCTCATCGATAGACGCTGCCGGTATTGTGGTGACTGAATCCTTATCACTGATATTATAGTTGAGATAGACCACCCCTTTACCCGTAGGGACGGCTTCCATCTTGAGACGGAAATTCTTGTAGGCTGAATCAGCTTGTACGTCTATCGCTATTATGGTAAGCAACAGGAGGCAAATGTACTTGAAGAGATTAAGTCTGTTGTCCATAATATTAGTAAATAAAGGCTTTCACGGCCGAAGCCATGAGAGCCTCTTATCATTTTTAATGGTTACTTACGCACGACCTTCTTGCCGTCGAGGATGACGATGCCACGATAGGAAGCCGAGGCTTTCTGGCCAGTAAGGGTATAGGCTTGTCCTGCCTTGACAACACGCTGTGTGCTCTTGATGCCCTCTGTGTCACCTTCAGGAAGAGTGGTGCCTGCGGGTATGAAGACAGCGTAGATGACGTGGTCAGGCTCTTCGCTCCAGTTGTCTTTGGCACGGGCAATCTCCCGAGCATTGTCACCATCGACATCGGTCTTGGCATCTACCTCATGGGGGCAGTTAGCATTGAAGATAAACTCGTAGCCTTCTTCTACCTTGTCAGCGGCATAGGGGTCGTCAAAGTTTCCGTTGTCAGTGTAGGTGGAAGCGAGGAGGTCAGCCTTCGTGTACTCTCCGTCGGCCTTCTTCGCCAGGCTGAAACCTGCCAGTTCGAAGCCGTCCTCGGGCTCGCCATAGAGCCAGATCATGTAAAGACCACGCAGAGGATCATCCTCACTACGGTTGATGTCGTTGCCATTTTCACCAATGGTGGCCTTCAATGTGGCCGTCTCGCCTTTACGGGTCTGCAGGTTTGAGGGATCCTCGGTACGGATGTACACCTTGCCACGTCCCGACTCGTTGACATTTAGCTGTACGTGGATGTTTTTAAAAGGTGTTGCCGATGCATTGGCAGCCACCAGGCAGATGGCCAGCATGGCCAGCAATCTGCGAACATGATTGAAGTAAAATTTTACCATAATACTTAAGCTGTTGAATTAATAAATTTCAATGCAAAAGTATGAACTAATCAGTTGGGAGGCTATCAATATCGAACATAAAACCGTAAATATCGAACCAAAATGCCTTTATTTACTCATTTTGCTGTTCAATGAAGTCTTTAGGGAGCAGGCCGAATTGTTTCTGGAAGCACTGAGTGAAGTAGCTGGGCGAACTGAATCCTACCATATAGCACACCTCGTTGACGCGTGAGTTGCCCTGCTTGAGTAGCTGGGCAGCACGTTTTAGTCTTTCCACCTTAATGTAGTTGTTTGGTGTGAGGTTGAAAAGCCCTCGCATCTTGCGATTCAGGTTGGTGCGGCTCATGAACAACAGACGCGCCATCTCGTTGATGTCGAAGTCGCTGTCAGTAAGATGGTCGGCCATGACCTCATCCAGGCGTTGCATAAACTCCTTGTCGGTCTTGCTGATGGAGACGGTCTCCTGTAGAAGGAAGGGGGAGGTGGCGTAGGCTTGCTTGATGCTCTGCCGTGAGCGCAGCAGGTTTTGTATGACGCTCAGCAGATAGTCCATGGAGAACGGTTTTTCGATGTAGCTGTCGGCACCGCTTTCCATGCCCTGCACCTTGGCTGTGTCGAGGGTGAGGGCAGTGAGCAGGATGAAGGGGATATGGCTGGTGTTTACGTCTTCCTTCACCTGTCGGCAAAGCTCAAAACCGTCTATGGGTTCCATCATGATGTCAGAGACGATGATGTCCACCTCGTTGCTGGCAAGAACTTGCAGAGCCTGTTGCCCATTGTCGGCAGTAATCACACGGTAATGACGTGACAGTTGCTTCTTCTCATAGGCTTTGAGAGAGGGGTTGTCTTCAACGATGAGCACCTGGAAGCCTTCCTCTGTACCCTCTGAAGATTGGAGGTCCTCGTACTCGTTGACGTAGTCGTCAGCTGATGGGAAGAACTCCTTCTGCTCGATGGGCAGGGTCAGACAAAACACGTTGAGAGTGTCGTCGGCGAGAATGTCCAGTTGTCCGCTGTGTAGCTCGGCCAGCGAGCGTGCCAGTGCCATGCCGATGCCAGTGCCGGTTTGGCCTTCAGCAGTTTCGGCACGATAGAATGGCAAGAATATCTGCTTACGCAGGGTGGGGGGGATCAGAGGGCCGTCATTACGTGTGATGAGCATCATCTGCTCGTCGTGCCGGGTGAGTTCTACCTGTATGATGTGGTCACAGTATTTGGTGGCATTGGTCATCAGGTTGCTCACAATCTTGGTGAAAGCCTCACTGTCTACGTAGGCTTGCAGGGGTTGTTCAGGCAGGGTGATGGTGGCAGTGATGCCCCGCTGCTGTATGATGGGCTTGAAGCGCACGTAGACATCGTTGACCAGCTGGCCGATGTTGCATCGCTGGAAACTGAGTCGGAGTCCGTTGCGTTCTATCTTACGGAAGTCGAGTAGCTGGTTGGTGAGGTTGAGGAGTCGCGTCACGTTCTGGTCCATGATGTGCAGGTTCTCGCGATCGTTCTCGTCGCTGATATCCTTTTGGAGAATATCGGTCAGAGGACCCTTGATGAGTGTCAGGGGAGTACGTATCTCGTGAGCTACGTTGGTGAAGAAATTGATTTTGCTCTGATAGAGCTCTTGTTGTTGCTCGTGCTCAAACTGCTCCATAGCCAGACGCCTGTTCAGCCGTGAGCGCTGGGTCAGATAGCGATAGGCCATCAGCACGGTCCCTGCAGCCGCCAAGAGGTAGATGAGCCAGGCCCACCACGTGTTATACCATGGTTGGCGGATGGTGATGTCGATGGTCAGGGGGATGGCAGTCTTCTCATTGTTGGTCACATCGCAAACACGCAACACATAGTCACCTGGCGGCAGGTTCGTATAACGGATATAGTTGTCGTTGTAGAGGTGTTGCCACTGACTGTCGAAACCTTCGAGCATATACTTGATTTGGCGTGTCTGTGCATCGCGATAGGACAGCACGGCTATCTTGATGGCCAGCGAGTTTTGGTCATAGGGCAGCTCTAAGCGGCGAGTGGCGGTGATGCTCTGCTTCAGGGGCGAGTCAGCAGCGTTGTAGTCGACCATCCGTCCCTGAACCATCAATTCTGTTGCTACAATGGCAGGTGCTGACGACAGACCAAGGAAACTCTCTGGAGAGAAGGTCACCAGACCTGCTTGGCTACCTATGTATATGAGACCGGTACTGCTGCATAGGGCTGAGTGACGTGAGAAATTGTTGTTCAGCAAACCATTGTCGGTGGTGTAGATGCGTGTGGATGCATTCTCTGGGTTATAGCATATCAGACCTTCGTTGCTGGTCAGCCACAGCAGTCCTTCGCCATCTTCCACCATCCCTTGCAGCACTCGTTTGGGTTGATAACTGGGGATGGATACAGCAATGAAGCGTTGGTGGTCGGCATCGTAGCGATAGGCTCCATTGCCGTCAGTGATGGCCCACACGTCACCGCGTGATGTTTCGTAGAGCCCCACCACATTGTTGCTGGGGAGTCTCTCTCTGCCCTTTCCATGAAGGGGGGGAGCGTCGTCAAAGCACTGCCACTGGCTGCTGCCTGCACGGCGCATGTAGATGCCGTGGTCATAGACAGCCACCCAAAGGTTGTGGGCATGGTCCTCCATGATGTCATAGACAATATGTTGGGGAAGCTCTTTCAACTGGAAAAACTGATCTGTCGATGGCTCATAGTGATAGATGCCTCCTAAGGTGCCCACATAGACATTGCCATCGGCCGTCTGTGCTATTGAGAAAATGTTGTTATCATTCAGTTGCCCCTCCTTGCCATCTCCTTGCTGATAACTGCGCAGCAGCCGGCCCGTGGCTGCGTCGAGGACTTTGAGTCCATGAGCGAAGGTACCCACCCACAACTGGTTGCCTATTATGCATAGACTCTGTATATTGAGAAAGGAGGCACTAGCATCGACAAAAGCGAATTGATGGGTCGTCGGCGAGAAACGGTTCAGTCCGCCATCCTCCGTACCCACCCAGATCGTGCCGTCGGGGGCCTCCACCATCTGGCCTACCCTGCGGCCACTGAGCGAGCCTGGACGGTCCACGCGGGGGATGTAGTAGCTGAAGGCGTAGGACATGCGCGGTGCATAGTTGACACCGCCAAAGTAGGAACCTACCCAGATGCCTCCGTCTTTGTCGCGAAATACGGTCTGAAGCGATTTGTCTGACAAAGAGAAGGGGTCAGTGGCCTCGTATGTGTAATGGCTGAAGTTTCGTTCGTTCAGACTGTAGGCATAGAGGCCATTCTCGGTGGCTATCAGCAGCTCGTCGTCACTCTCTATCATGTCGTGGGCATAGATACGTGCGCCGTCGGCAGGGGATATGAGCGGGGTGATGACTTTATTGTTGATGTTTAGCTCCGACAGTCCCGATGTTGCTGAGCACAGATATAGCAGACCCTTCTCCGTGGGCACCATGCCTGTGATGGTTTGGTTGTGGAGCATGTTCTGGCCACTAGCATCCTTGAATTCTACAATGGTGTTAAACAGGTTGCGGGTATAGGCCAGTCCACCTTCGTATAAGCCAATCCATATCGTCTTACCGGCATCGATGCAGATGCTTGTAATGGTAGGATAGCCCTGCAGAGAGTGGTGAGCCAGCTGCTGGCTATGCAGGTCATAAACATAGACACCGTCGCCGATGCATCCAATGATTATGTGGTCGGTATCGCCAGTGATGACATGTACCTGACCAGTCACCCGCCCACCATCTGAAGCCTGAACATCGAAGCGGCGGAACGAGTCAGTAGCGGGAGAGTAGATATACACCCCATGCTCCGTGCCCACCCACAACTGTTGGTCAGGATCCTGGTAGATTGCCCCAATGCGGTTGTTGCCCAGACCATGTGGCAGCATACTTTTGTGATAAACCTTGAATGAATGGCCGTCAAATCGGTTCAGCCCGTCATGCGTGCCAAACCACATGAATCCCATACAGTCCTGGGCAATGGCCAGCACTGAGTTGTGAGACAAACCCTGTTGAGTATCGTAATGGTGGAACTGGTAACTGCCCCCCTTAGCCATACTAGCGCTCGCTGCCAACAGCAGAGCCCATACGACCATACAATAGCGGCAGAACAACCGTATCTTGTTTGTTCGTCTTATCATGTTGCGATAATGATTCTTTATAACAATAGTAGACCATGACAGCTGAAACAACTAATTGGAATCGTCAATCTTAACAATCTTTAACCATGTCAGCATGTTTCATCAATTCAGGAGTTATGATGTGTTATGATGGCATTTTCTGATAAATTCAAAATGGATCTCTATAGTCCATCCGGTTTGATGATTAGATACATTTTTGAATGTGGATAGTCAATGATGGCTTGATGCTTTTCGAGGAAGTCAGTACCCAGAACACCCCCAACCTGTCTGCCCTTGGTTTTTCTGAATTCGGTATTGAGATAGGATATATCCATCATGAAGAGGTCACCAGATTTGAATTCCTTTCCGTTGACTTGAAGGATGGCAGATGTCCTGATCAACGAACTGACGGAGCCGATGCCGGCTGCATAGTCACGTCTCCCTGCTGCTTCAAGGCCATATTCGCTTTTCTTTGACATATCTATCAATGTACCGCCACCACCCGTGTCAACCAAGAACACGCATGGCTTGCCGTTGACTTTGAATGTGGCCGTAATATGTCCCGTCTTCATTTTATGCAGTTCTACCACATCATAACCGTTGGCCACCATGACACTGTCATTCAAGTCAACAACAGCGACGTAGTCTTCCTTGTCGTTATGACCGGAACAAGCAAACATAATTGCCATAGTGAATATAAATATCATCTGTTTCATCTGTTGCGATTGTCATCGGAAATTGATTTTGTCGTTTTCTTCAGGTTTTCCACTCATTGCGTGGATTGTCATAATTTGATAAAGGATAATAGAAACTCAGACGGGGCTTTTTGTATGGTAAAAAATCCCACATACCAAGGTCAGATATTCAGGAATCAAAAGGCCCTTGCTCCATTTGATTTCAAGTCCAAGCACTTCCTTGGCAGTCTTGCCTATGTCAAAGCCGAATGCCTCAAGCGAAGGCCGCACCTTGTCGGGATGCTTGCATGGCTTCCCTTCAATCCGTGCGCATGGGGCTCCACCGCAGTAGGGACAGAAACCGACAAATCCAAAACTCATGCCGCCCAAAGACTTCTCCATTTCCAGAAGTTCCTTGTTCAACTCGTTGGTCACAGGTTCCATCAAATCGTTTGCTGCTTCCAATGGCCATGTCTTGTCATGGGGAATAATCTTCACGCCAATGATGCGTACTTTGTCGTATGCCTCAATGACCGACAGTGGGTCATCATCGAAAGGAGGACATCCATACCTGCGGCCATAGTTCCCGCATTGTTGGCAGAACTTGATGAAATAGTCTGCATCATGGAAGCCCTCTATGTATGCGGCAGCATCCATCTCTGCCGTATATCTCTCTATCGTGTAAGCACCAAACATCCCTTTTGCAGATTAGCCTTCATTCTATGGATGGAGAGTCGCTGTTCGATGACGGTTCGCTTCCTGCCACCACCGGCCAACCATCTATCCATTCCACTTTGTCCATAAACACCTGCCGCCCAGCATCAGGGTCAATCTTTAGGTAACCATGATAAAGCATCCAGGTCTGTCCCTTGTCATCAGTGATAAATTCAGCGTTGTGCCCTGGTCCCACCACTTTCTCATTGCCATGCAACAGCACGTTGTAGTGGCCTTCCAGCATAGGCTGTCCCTCTTTCGTCATATAAGGGCCCAAAAGGTCCTTGGAACGACCGTATATGACCTGATAGGTGCTGCTGGCACCTTCGCAACACGAGCCGTTAGACCCTATCAGATAGTAATAATCACCTCTTTTGTGGATATAGGTGCCCTCCATCTGGTTGCCCGCTATAGGCACGGGGGTAGAGCCCGGTTTGACAGCAAGTCCATCGTCAGTTAGTTCTATGCCGTAAATGCCGTGAAACGACCCCCAGAAAACATATTTTTTCCCACCGTCTTCTATATAAAACGGGTCGATGCTGTTTCTCACACCGATATCTTCACTGATAAACAACGGCCCACGGTCGGTGAAGGGTCCTTCCGGCGAAACGGCTGTGGCCACTCCAATGCCACAAGTCCACTCACCTCCCCAGACAGACTTGGAATAATAGAGCACATATTGTCCGTCGAAGAAATTGATGTCGGGAGCCCATATTCTTCCATTGGGATTCCATTTGGGCCGGCTCACATCGTCAAAGGCAGTTCCGACATAATCCCAATCGACAAGATTGTCAGAACGATAGATGGGCAGGTTGCGGATGTTTTCGGTTGCATAAAGATAAAAATGGCCGTCGTGCGCCTTGATGACAGAAGGGTCGGGCAACGACACACGAATAATCGGATTCTGGTATTTCCCAGATTGTTCTATCGTTTGTCCAATTTGAAGTTGTTCCCCGTCGTTTAGCGACGAGACACTTGTCATTGGAATCAAACTCATAATAAAACTGACGATAGATAGGATTGCCATGAGGGTTGTATCTTTAGGTATCAATATTGTGTAGAGAGGTCTACAAAGGTAATGATACTAATCGGTGCCGCCAAATCTTATTGCAGAAAAATGCAGACAAGTATGAAAATGTAAAACCAATAAATGGTTTGTCTGTACGTCAATTGTCAACGCATATGTCATGAGCCGGATGAAGATATCCGACAAAGGCAAGTGATTCCCTTTACGGGCTTTTAGTCATGAGAATGGAGTCATACGAATCTGCAAACGTGGTCGACAGCGATATCGGAGAAGCCGAAGGCCTCGGCCTTCGTCATCCGGCCATTGGCTATCTCGGCAACGGTATCGACGAGTAGCATGCCCATCTGCTGGATGGTCTTTTCTCCTCTCAGAACGGCGCTGAGGTCAACGTCCATGTTGTCCTCCATCATGTGGAATGTCCTCCCGTTGGCCGTCACCTTCAGCACGGGGGCGATGGCATTGCCCGTTGGTGTACCGCGGCCAGTGGTGAATACTACCATCTGACAGCCGGAAGCTACCATTGAAGTGACCGATGCGATATCGAAACCAGCGGTGTCCATCACGACGGCTCCTTTCTCTGTAGGTCGTACCGCCTGTGGGAGAACCTCCTGGATAGGACGTGTACCGCCTTTCCTGATACATCCAAGACTCTTCTCCTCAAGAGTGGAAAGTCCGCCGGCCTTGTTGCCTGGCGTAGGTTGTCCTGCACGGCAGTCCTGTCCGGCTGCGGAGAGATGCGCCTCGTATTCTCGGCACACCTCTATGATCTGATTGTGAATCTCGGGCGTTGCAGCACGCTTGGCCAGGATGTGCTCACCGCCAATCCATTCTATCGACTCGCTCATCACCGTTGTGGCACCCATGTCCACCAGGATGTCGCTCATCTCACCCACCGACGGATTGCTGGCGATGCCCGACGTGGCATCCGAGCCTCCACATTCAATGCCGATATAGAGTTGCGAAGCATCGAACAGTTCCTTTTGCTGCATGCCAGCCTCCTGAGCCATCTGGCGGGCAGCACGGGTGGCTTTCTCTATCGTCTTCAGCGTACCGCCTTCCTCTTGGATGCCGAAGGAAACGACGGGTTTCCGTGTCAGTAGACCGATTTTCTCTTTCAATTTTCGATGGGGCACGGTCTCGCATCCCAGTCCGATGATTACCACCCCGTAGATGTTAGGATGGCAGGCAAGTCCTGTCAGAATTTTCTGACTCATGTCGGTGTTGGCTTGTACGTCAGAGCAGCCTGTGTTGAAGACGATGTTCACGGCACCACGAATTTGACTGGCTACGATTCGGCAGCTCTCGCTAGCACAGACACATGTCGGCAGGATCAGAATGTGGTTGCGGATGCCGGGACGCCCCTCCGTGCGGCGGTATCCCCAAAACTGAAATGGCTTCGGCTGTTGGCCTTCAGATTGTGCGGCACACATCTGCCAGTCGGCTCCCACCAGTTCGCTGTCGTAGTCACGAAGTTCACTCTTCAAATTCATGTCGTTCACCCAGCCTCCTTTGTCCACCAACTGCACCAGACGGCCAAGGCTTTCCCCATATTTAACCACTTCACAGCCCACCGACAAATCCTCTAGAGCCACCTTGTGGCAATAAGGGATGTCCTCCATGGCTTTGAGAACAACACATTCGCTGCCCTTCATATAGCAGACATCTTCTCCCTTGGCAATCTCTGTGACAGTGGTCACCACGTTGTCAGCAGCATTCATTAAAAGTGCATTTATTTTCATAGTCAAAAAGGCGATTTTTTCAGTTATTGCTACAAATTTAGAAAAAAAATCGGATTTTAAGCCTATAGAGATAAAGAAATATCGTGATTATTCCATTATCTCCATCCTCCATGACCTCCCATTCCATTACCACCCGTGTAAGTGGACAGACTGACGTTGGATCCGCTACTGACCAAGCCGTTTGCAATGGCAAGGCCACCGAAATAGGAAGTGCCACCGCTTACATTGACACCTGACTGGAGTGTTGGCTGAGATGTACAGGAGACAACGAGACCGGAGCCGCCACTTGAAGGAGTCTTGAATGAAAAGGTACTGTCGCCGAAAGTCAGTGCATATACGGAGTTAGCCGACCATGAAGCGGATTGGTAGCACGATTGTGAGAGTTGTGAGCCATTCTCCAGACCGCCGACAGCCACAACAGTGCCACCAGTGAGATAGAGCTTGTAGCCGCCCTCGGTGTTGGCATCGATGGCCACTTCGGGAGTACCCGAGCTGATGGCATAGACCGTGCCGCCTTTGATGTAGCAGTTGCCGTTGGTGTCAATGCCGTCGTTGTGCTGACCGTGTGCATAGACATAGCCGCCGCTGATGGTAGTGTTGCTCTTGGAGTTGATGGCGTCGTCGTATGCATAGGACGCCACCTCACCACCAGTGATGTTCAGTTCCTTTTTTGTTTCTATGCCCTCACCGTTATTGCCGCTGGTGCGCACCCATATCCTGCCACCATTGATCGTGATGTTGCCATCCACTTTGATGCCTTTGGGCGATGCGGTGTCGTTGTTGCTCTTATACTGTCCACCTGTGGTCACGACATAAACGTTGCCACCGTTAAAGTTCGCCTCCATATCCACATTGATGCCCTTGCCGCCAGAGCCTGTGCTCTTCAGCCATAATTCACCACCGTTGACGGTCAACGTTGAGTCTGCCTTGATACCTGCCGCTCCTTTGGCTTCTTTGTCTTCTGTGTCGTAAGTGCCATCACCGGTAGTCAGGACTGTGGTGCGCCCGCCGTTGACGATGATGTGGCCCTCGCTGTTGATGCCTTTGGCTGCTGCCGCCGACACTTCGACGTTCAGGATGCCGCCATTGATGAAGATGCCGTCATTGGCCTTGATGCCATGGTTGGCCGTTGACTTCACATGGATGTTGTTGCCTTTGCGTAACACGATATAGTCAGCTGAATGGATGCCGTTGTTGGTGTTTCCCATGATGGAGAGTGAACCATTGCCATTGAAGAGCAGTTTGCCCTTGCAGTAGAGCGCACCTTTATGGCTGCAGCCTGTTCCATCGGCCAATGTGTTGGTGGTGCCCTCGGCCAGGATGATGTAGGCGCGTTTGCCACTCAGCAGGTTCAGTGCAGCCGAATCGGGATTGGTGATGCTCACACCATTGAGTTTGACCGCATACTTCTTGTCACCCACTACAGTCAGAGACCCATTGCTAGTTGCTCCGCTCACCACGTAGCAAATACCTTTGGCAGAACCGTGGTTGACTGTCACATGACCACCATTGACTATCACCTCCACCCCGTTCTCTGTCTTTGCGACCGGGTTGGAGAGGTCTATTGTCACCTCGGTTGAGAAGGAATTGTTCTCCAAGGCGTCTTCCTCTTCGGGGAAATACTCCGTTGCTGTCTCTGTCGGTTCAGCAGATGATTTGTCTATGGAAATGTCAAAGGAGGCCAGTTCACCTGTTGTGGCCGAACTACCGTTGCCTCCTGTTATGTTTCCGCTGTTGTTCCAGCCATTATTGTCATTGTTAATGAATTCCTCAAACGGGTCTTCTGCCGAACAGCAAGCCAGCAGAGACACTGATGCCACAAGCATCATAAAGAGCATTACTTTCTTCATATAATGTTTCATTTTGTTCTTTTCGATGCAAAATTAGGCAGAAGAATCATTTTATATAAATATATTCAGCGAACAGCTTGATTTGTTCAATGAAACAGAAATGGGGGATATATAAATATAGGAAATATGCCCGAATAATGGGGACTATTATATCTGCTCGGGACTGTTGAAGAAGTAGTGAAATAAAGGGGTGGCTTTCCTCTATTTGATAGGAAAACCACCCCTTTAATGTTGGAGGAAACCAATCTTTACTTTATCAAAATGAAACCAATGAAGCGGTATGCTGTCTCGGCAAATTGGGTGAGACTGGTGCTGGAAGCAGGCTCAAAAGACATATCCAACATTAAAATAGAAATATAGTTTGTCAGTCACATTGCTATATCCTAAGGACATGCCTATAGGACCTACTGGTGCATTATAATAATAACTCAATGAGGAGCCAAGCATCGTCTTCCTTTTGAGGACTTCGCGGTAAGTGTCTCCATCCTGGGCAGTGGCAAACCTGAACAAGATGAGGTTGTTGGTGGTCACCGCATATTGCGCCTGTATCTGTGCGGCAAAGAATTTGTCCCACTGAAGTTCTATGTTCCCCACACCGGCAAAGGGCAGTTGCTGATCCATGTAATGTCCAAACCATTCTCCACCCATGATGTTGCATAAGATAATGGGCGAGTCTTTAGAACGGAGAATTCGGCCGTAGAGCATCGGTTGGATGGTCAGGTGTTTGCTGAGGGAAAAATTGGTCCGCCACATCGCACTCAGTTCGTGCAAGCCAATCTCGTTGTTTAATGTGATAAAATTGTCGGTGTAATAACCATATCGTGCGTTGAATTTGCTTCCGCGTGTGGGGAAATACCAATTGTTCTCGCTGCTGTAGCCTACTTTTGCGAAGTAACTGATGAAATGCTCATGCTTGGGCATCTCTATATAGTGTTCCTGCACTTGGTCAAGCAGCAGATTGTAATTGAAATAATAGTCAACAGCGCCTCCCATGCTGATATGGAAATTGCGCACGATGAAAGTCAGAGGGGCAACTACGGCTTTCAGGCGGTTGTAGGTTAGATTGTAACTCTTTGCGCCATACTCGTAGAGGTTGATCTCGTTGCGGAGGAAAGCCAGGGTGATGGAGGGATGGAGGAAGTTGGTGGGGTGAACTTCCCAGTTGCCTTCAGCCAAGATGCGTTTTCCCAAACGGAAGGTGAAATCAAGTTGCATAGGTATCCGCTTGCGGATGGGGAAGGCGATATTGGTCTGCAGCGCCAAGATCTCCTCGTTGTCGAAACGGATGCCTGCACTAATCTTGTTGGTCTTCTTCTCTCCGGCGATAAAATTGATTCTCGCTGCTTTGGTGCCGTCGGGCATGTCGATAACGTTGCGTTCGACATGGAAGTCGGCACTTTGATAAAACAGGTCAAGGCGGATGGAGATGGTGATGAGGTTGGCGCGTTCGTTATCAATGCTGTCCCCTTCTTTCAACTTGAATTTCGTACGGATGAAAGCCTCATCGCTTGGGGTCATATTCACAAATGTCAATTCTCCGATTCTGAAAGATGGGTTGTCCGACAAGGGCTCTTGGGTGGCCTGGAGCCGTGGCTTGACTTCAAGTGGAGAGAGTTTTTCCCTGAGGGCCACAATCTCATCCCAGTGAGCCATCGCGGCATCCTCACCCCGCTGGATCAACGTGTCGATGGCTGATGAGGAGAAAGAAGCCGTACTGTAGCCTTCTGTGTTGACCAAGATGGGGATGTCGGTGATGGCCATATTCTCATCAAACTTGTTCTTACAGTTGAAATCTACGATTTGCATCAGAATGTCTCCCGTAGTACTCAGTTTTTCGGCTGTCCGCTGTTTACTGGCCACCGACACGCCGATGATGTAGTCGGCCCCCATTTCTTTGGCGATGTCGGCAGGATAATTGTTTCGCAATCCGCCGTCAACAAGCACCTGTTTGCCTTTCCTCACGGGGGCGAAAGCCCCGGGTATCGACATACTCGCTCTCATGGCCTCACTGACCACGCCACGATGGAAAACAATCTCGCTGTTGTCCACCACATCAGTTGCGACACAAGCAAATCGTATGGGGAGGGTGTCGAAATCGATAGAGTCATTGTAGGGATAGGTGAAAGTGCGCAAGAGTTTGCCGATGTTCTTACCGATGATGATGCCGCCACCGATTGTACTTTTCTTTTTGTTCCACCTCAAACTGGATGAGATGGCATACGTGTTGTGCTGCTCACGCTCTTTCAGACTTTGGTATTTCAGGTTGTCCCTGTCCGACAGCACGACCGACCAGTCTTGTGACCGCACGATGGAGTCGAGTCGCATGGCGTCATTTCCACATGCATAGAGTCCCCCCACGATGCTTCCCATACTGGTGCCAGTGATGATGTCGATAGGGATGCCGGCTTTTTCAAGCACCTTCAGCACCCCGATGTGGGCCACACCTTTGGCTCCACCGCCACTGAGCACAAGGGCTACTTTCTTTCGAGGCTGTGTTTCCTGGCTTACTGCTGGCTGCACGATACCAAGAATAGCAAATAGGATGATGATGATGATATGTTTCATGTTCTCTTGTCGTGATTTACTTTCAAATGCGAAGGCCTGCCTTGCCCCATATTACCTTGTATAATGCCTACAAATATAAATTAAAATCATGAATTATAAGCTAGTCCAATTAAGAATTTTTCTTTTCTTGATAGGAAATATATAATATCTCACAGAAGTTTCTCTACCATATCTTTAACCACAACTCCTATATGCCTCCATTTTATAGAGCTATGTTTAGGAGGTCGGGCCTCCGAGCCCGACAAATGAATGGATTCTGAAAACACCCGAAAAGACGAAAAATACGAATACTTTCTTTTCAAAAATAGGATTTTTTTTGTCTATTATAGCAGCTTTTTTGTATTTTTGCACTAACTTTGCGAAAAGGAGTCGTAGCTCAGAATCTAATATACAAACAACATTATGTCTAGAAATCATGTATTTGCGATGATCGTCATCGCCTGTGTGGCTGTTCTTGGCAGCTGCACTCAGAAGGGGACGGAAGTCACCCTTAAAGTAAAAACCCAGTATGGTGTCCTCCAAGGTTTCGAGGAAGACGGTGTGAAGAAGTTCCTGGGTGTACCTTACGCTAAGGCTCCAGTGGGCGAACTGCGTTGGAAGGCTCCTCTGCCTGTTCAAGCTTGGGAGGGAGTGCGTTCGGCCAAGCAGTTTGGCGCCGACCCCATGCAGCCCAACATCTTCGGTGACATGTCGTTCAGAGGTTCTGGGCGCAGCGAAGACTGTCTCTATCTGAACATTTGGACCACTGCAGCCACAACAGCCGATGCCATGCCAGTGCTCATCTATTTTAATGGTGGCGGACTGATGGCTGGTTCTGGCAGCGAGCCCCGTTACGATGGTTCTTCCATCGCCAAGGAAGGCGTGATAGGTGTCACGGCCAACTATCGTGAGGGCGTGTTCGGCTTCTTTGCCCATCCTGACCTCACGGCATCTTCCGAGTATAAGGGAAGCGGCAACTACGGCTTCCTCGATCAAGTGGCTGCTATCAAGTGGGTGAAAGAGAATATCTCTGCCTTTGGTGGCGACCCTGACAAAATCACCATTGTAGGCGAATCGGCAGGCTCCTTTTCTGTATCACTCCTGATGTGCTCTCCTCTCTCCAAGGACCTCATTGCTGGCGCCATGCTTTCGTCGGGTGCTGAGGTGTTACCTTTTCAGCCCTCTTCCCAAGCCGATGCCGATGCTGCCGGTGCAGAACTTCTGAAACAGGCAGGCATCTCAAGTCTGGCCGATGCGATGGCATTGAATGCTGATTCTCTTCAAAAACTCCTTCCCCCAAGAGGGATGGCCAACGTGGTGCTCGATGGCTACTTCATGACCGAGAGCGCGGACGAGGTGTTTGAAAAGGGCCAGCAGGCACAGGTGCCTCTGCTCGCAGGATGGAACTCACTGGAGGGATCACCCATGCAGGCACTGAGGAATCAGGCACCTACACTCACAAACTACAAAAACGCCATGAAGGCGCAGTTTGGCGACATGACAGACGAGATTTTCAAGGCTTACGGACTCGAGACGGATGAAGACGTTATGAGCCAGAAGGGCCTCGACCTTGCCTCCGATCTTTTCACCGGCTTCCCCACATGGAAGGCCTGCGACTATCACGCGAAGTCTGGTCTACCCGTTTATCGTTATCACTATATGCACCCCCGTCCTCAGGTGTCGGCGAAAATGGGCGACAAGGTAGGCGCCCTTGCAGGTGGTGTGCGTGAGAAGACGAAAGAAGAAAAGAAGTCTGAGGCTCAGCAACCTGCGATTGCTCCAGGTGCCGTCCATTCAGCAGACATAGAATATGCCATGGGAACCCTCGACACCAATGAGTATTACGATTGGAATGAGGATGACTACGCCATTTCGAAGCTCTTCCTCACCTATTATGCCAACTTCTGCAAGACGGGCAATCCCAATGGCAAAGACTTGCCTCAGTGGACGGCCATCACCAAGGACAATCTCGATGCCGCTCCTGTCATGAAAATTGATGTGGAATCCAAGGTGGTTGCCTCGCCAGAAAAGGAGAATGCCTATCGCACCCTCGAAAAATTCTACAGAAGCAAGAAATAGGGCTGTCAGAGAGGAACAGTTCGCCAGAAGCAGTAGATGGGTGGATGGCGACTGTTCTTTCTTTACCATGAAGGATGAAATTCACAAAAACAGCATTGACTGAACGACTACAAAGAGAACTAGAGACCCTGCCTGTGGCAGCGTTGGTGACACCGCTGAATGAGACCCTGCAGAGGGAGACGGCGGTGATTGTGACGGCAGCACCCGGTGCCGGCAAGTCTACCGTGCTGCCATTGACCATGCTTGCCGGGCTGCAGCAATGCACAGGTAAGATGGTCGTGCTGGAGCCAAGACGTGTGGCAGCACGGCAAATCGCCTCACGCATGGCGTGGCTTCTGGGCGAGTCGGTTGGCGAGACTGTGGGCTATCGCATCCGGTTTGAGAGCAAAGTGTCGCCACAGACGCGCATTGAAGTGGTGACAGAAGGGGTACTCACGCGAATGCTCTTGGATGATCCGGCGCTGGAAGACGTGGCGGTGGTTGTCTTCGACGAGTTTCATGAGCGGAGCCTGAATACCGACGAGGCGTTTGCGCTGGTCAGGCAGTGCCAGGATGTTCTGCGCGAGGACTTACGTATCGTGGTCATGTCGGCAACGATAGACACCAATGCCCTGTCGGCCTCATTGCACTGTCCTGTGCTGACGAGTGAGGGGAGGATGTTTCCTGTCGAGGTCATCCACCATGAGGAGGATGCCGATGTGTTCAACGTGTCTCAGATGGTGGCCCAGGCCATCCTGCAGGCCCATCGTTCACACGAGGGCGACATCTTGGCATTCTTGCCTGGCGAAGGAGAGATACGGCGTGTTCAGGAACTGCTCTCTTCGGGCGGACTTGGCGAAACAAAGATCTTTACCCTATACGGTATGCTGTCCAATGACGAGCAGGCGAGGGCCATTGCGCCAACTCCCGCAGGCGAACGCAAAGTGGTGCTGGCGACACCTATCGCAGAGACCTCGCTGACGGTCGAGGGCGTGCGTGTCGTTGTCGACAGTGGCCTCTGTCGGAAGATGGTGTTCGATGCGCGAAGCGGACTGAATCATTTGGAGACGGTGCGGATTTCATTGGATATGGCTACGCAACGTACAGGACGTGCAGGGCGTGTGGCTCCCGGCGTGTGTTATAGGTTGTGGACTGCCGCCACAGAGTCGCGCATGCCCGCCGTACGTATACCCGAGATTCTGGAGGCCGACCTCAGTTCGTTGGTGCTCGATGCCGCCATCTGGGGCGAGCACGACGTGGAGAGGCTGCCATGGTTGACTCCTCCGGTGAAGTTGGCCGTAGCTCAAGCCCGCCGGCTGCTGACGTCGCTAGGCGCGACAGACGAATCGGGCCGCGCGACGGAGTGGGGGCACAGACTCTCAAAATTGCCTTGCCATCCACGTATCGCCCGCATGCTGCTGATGGCAGACACAAATCAACGGCAAGCCCTTGCTGCCGACATCGCCGCACTGATAGAGGAGAAAGATCCTATGGCTGGCGAGGGCGACGTAGCGATGGACCGCCGCTTGGATGCGCTCCGTCGAGAGCGCTGCAGCGGAAAGTTTGGCCCATGGAGGCGCATAGCGAGAATCGCCCGTCAATATGCCGACATGATAAACTGCAAGGTGGACAATGCCGCCGTCAACCCCTACGAGGTGGGTGCGCTGCTGGCCTCGGCCTATCCTGAGCGTATCGGCAAGGCGTGGCGAGAGGGGGTCGGTGTGTTCCAGTTGCCGGGTGGAGAACTAGTAGCGGTAGATGCATCGGATGCCATGGCCGGTGCAGAATGGCTTTCTATCGCTTCCATGCATCAGAAAGCAGGTGGCGTGGGAAAAGTCTTTTTGGCCAGTGTCGTTGCCCCTGCCGATTTGAAAGCGTATGCCCATGAGCGCGACAACATCTTTTGGGATCATAAGGCTGGGTCAGTGGTCGCCAGGAGAGAGACCCGCATCGGTGCCATTCTGCTGAATTCGAAACCATTGGCAAATGGTGCCCGCGAGAAGATGCTGCAGGTCATCTGTGAGGCGATCGCCAAAGATGGGCCGTCGATGCTGGATTTCTCCGATCAGGTGCGCAATATACAGCGGCGGATAGCTTTTGTAGCCACCCGTCATCCAGAACTGTCTCTTCCGTCCATCGACATGGAGACCCTCTGCAAGAGCGCGGTAGAGTGGGGGCCTCTCTTTATTGGCAAGGCAACAACAACGAGTGAACTGAAGAAGATCGACCTTTGCGAGGTCATCTGGAGCCGCCTCACCTATGAGCAACAAGGCATGGTGGAGCGGTTGGCTCCTACTCATATTGTTGTCCCCACAGGGAGCCGAATACGGCTCGACTACCGTATAGGAGCCGAAGTGCCGGTCTTACGGGTGCGATTGCAAGAGTGCTTTGGTCTACTGGATACACCACTGGTCGACGGTTCTCCTGTATTGATGGAGCTGTTGTCTCCTGGTTTCAAACCCGTACAGCTCACCACCGACCTTCACAGCTTTTGGCAGTCCACTTATTTTGAGGTGCGTAAAGAGTTGCGCCGCCGTTATCCGAAGCATTCATGGCCCGACCATCCCACGGAGGCCGCCCCCGTAAGAGGTGTGAAGAAGAAGTGAGCGCCAGTATTCTATATTATCCAAGTTTTGACATAAATTTCTCTCTCTCCACAATAAATCTCAGATGCGTACCCTCTCCCAGCAGGGTGTCACCAGCGTACGCAGCCACCTTAAACTCTATCTTCTTGCCATCTACCTTTGTTACCTCAGCTTCGGCTCTTACCATATCACCGATCTTCGACGGTTTCAGGTGGGAAGATTCAATGTGGCCGCCAACAGTAGTACAACCATCAGGAAGTTCATTTTTGACTGCGAGCATGGCTGCATTTTCCATCAAAGCCATCATCATAGGAGTTGCAAGAACTGGCATGTCGCCAGATCCTACTTGGATAGCGGTTATTGCATCTGTAACGGTCAATTCACTGGTATGTTTCAGTCCAATCTCAATCATTCTTCAACTTCATTTTCAAGTTTCTTAATCAATTTGGCTGGGACTTAACCATGTAATTGAAGGTGTCCAATCCTTGGGCGGGGAAATGGTACATGTAATTCACCAATTCGGGCTTTTTCTTGAGCACTGCATCCACAATCATTGCGATTTGCTCATCACTGAGTTTTTTTAGGTCGAGTCGATAAGAATCAGAGCCATCTTCTACTGCCATTGCCACGCTCTTATTGAAACTGAGGGAGACTTGTGCTTCTGTATCATCGACGATGATGCCTTCATTCTGGTCATTGATCAGATAACTGTCAATATAGTAAGCGTACGGCGTGACCACGACACCGTCAATCAGCACGCCCACCTGGAGGGTCTCACCTTCAAGATCGTTATACTCGTCGATAAAAACTACGTCTTTGTATTTGCCGTCCTTCATTACCCGGCACTTGAAGTAGTTGTCTTCCGCTTCCAGTATGTCAGCCGTGATGGGCGAGATTTCGATGTCCTCGACGCAGGCTTTGGGGATGTAAGCACTCTCAATATCACACCAATTGCTAAGGACACATACTTTATAGAACTTGCCTTCCTCACCGAGCACAGGAAAAACTTTGTCTTCTGAAGTTAAAATATCTGTGCTTAATTCGAATCCCGCTTTGTCGGGCTGGTCAGACCACTGGTAGGCTATCTCGCAAAAGTCACTCTCGCAGTTTGCCTCATCCCATCTCATCAAGGTAGGACTGTTAAAATCCGCATTCTTATAGAGCCCTTCTTCAGGAGTGGTCACCACTACGAATTTCTGGAATGGCGGAAGGGGCAGCTTGATCACACTTTCTGTATTCGTCGCTGTCTCAGCCGTTTCAGCTTTCTCAACATTTTTCTTTTCACTGCAATTGATTGTCAGCATGGGAATCAGCAATCCCCAGAGCACAATGGATAGTCGGGTCTTAAATGTTTCCATAATAGTTATCGGGTCTTAAATGTTTTCATAATAGTTAATAGAATTGTTCTCTGCAAATATAGATAAAAAATTGGATTTATAAGCTAGTCGAGATAAAGAAATTACTTTTTTTTGAGTCGTGCAAAACCATGTGCAAAAACAACGGCCCTTCAGCTCCCTATAGTTTCTTGATTTCCAAGATACCATCCACCTCATGCTCGACGAACGGACCCTCCTTGCATTCCAAGAGAATGCTAGGTTCTAGACACTCCACTCCATGCCAGGCGTTCTTGGGGATGTTGACCCCATAAAGGCCCTCCTCCTGGCTGACAACACAGGTCTGAGTCACCTCGCCATCATCATTGTAGATGGTCACTCTGACCTTGCCTTTCAGGATGACGAACGTCTCGTCTTTGGTTGGATGGTGATGCACCGGAATCAGTGTGCCGGGTTCCAATGCATTAAGGAAACGGTGGCATTTGTCCTCAAGGCTCTTGTGAAAGTTGTAATTCATCCGCAGCCTTGGTGACTTCCTTGCCTCGTCCGCCACTTTCTTGATCAGTTTTTCGTCTATGATTTCCATATTCATATACGTTTATTTTTATGCTTTCGTCTTACGTTTTATACCTTTGTCCTACCTCACCCCACGTCCGTCCCGTATGCTGCTATATCATAGCAGCCATTGTTTTATATCATAGCAGCCATTGTCTTATACCTCTGTCCTCCATCACCCCCGTCCGTTCCGTATGCTGCTATATCATAGCAGCCATCGTCTTATACCTCTGTCCTCCATCAACCCACAACAATATACTGTATTGTGCATATTTTTAAGTATTTATAATATACTGTTCGTATATGCAGTGGTTAAAAATGTCTTTTGATTTAACAAAATTACTAAAAAAATCTAGTTGCAATGGGGTTGATCTTGTTTTTTTCTCTATTGCGCCCCAAATATGAGTTATGTTTGAATATTACTTACGTACGTTATGCATGTAGTAAACTGGTTTACATGTCAGAACAAATCATGTCTCCTTTTGCCATATTTCGGACAAAAGTATGTATTTTTGCAAAATAAGGCATTACCCATGAATTCATTTGAAAATCAAACCATTAAAGGACCTACGGCTGAACGCGAGCGCTATATCATACTTGATGCCCTGCGTGGAATGGCCTTGTTGGGTATTGCCATGGCCAATTTTCCTGAGTTTGCGCTCTGGACCTTCCTCTCGTCGGAGGAGCAGGCCGCCATGCCTACGGCTGGTGTTGACGAGGTGGTGAAATACCTGCAATACTTGTTGATTGACGGCAAGTTCTACTCCATCTTCTCTATGCTCTTCGGCATCGGATTCTCTCTGATTCTGGCCCGCCACAGCGTGTCGCTTTTCTTGAGGCGTATGGTGATTCTCGCTGTGATAGGATTATGCCATATGATGTTCCTCTGGAGCGGTGACATCCTGTTCTTATATGCCGTTGGTGGTATGCTGCTGCTATTGTTCATCAAATTGAGCGACAAGGCTTTGCTTCGCGTTGCCACCATCCTGATCTTCATTCCTGTCGGTCTGGATGCCCTCATAGAATTCTGTGGGATAGATTTCGTTGGTCCTTTCTACAATGCCTGGTGGGCGAAAGCCGCCGAGCAGGGCATCACGGAGGAGAACTTTGCCTCATGGCTTCGCGATGCAGACAGTTATCCACAGATGTTTGCTTTTCTGTTGCAGGGAGCATACGAGCGGATGTGGGAGTTTGTCAGCGGCCATCGCTTGCCAAAAGTGGTGGGCTTGTTCATTCTCGGCCATCTGATAGGGAAGCACCGTTTCTATGCGCAGCTCGATTCGTTGCCGTTGAAGCGATTCTTTTGCTGGACCCTTGCGTTGGGCATCCCCACTTCTCTCATCTATGCATGGAGCGCAGTTAGGGGCAACCCATGGGGTCTGACCTGCTATTCTATGCTTTATGCGGTGAGTGTCATTCCTCTGACCTTTGCCTATATCTCTGGCCTTTGTCTGCTTTACTGCCGTTATGCAAAGAAGATGATGCCTGCCCTGAAACTTTTTGCCGCATCGGGGCGTATGGCTTTGACCAACTATATCTCACAATCGTTGATGGGCATGCTGTTGTTCTATGGCCTCGGAATGGGGTGGGGCACGTCAGTAGGACTTGTCACTGTCGAGTTCATAGCCATTGGTGCTTTTTTCCTGTCCGTGTTGTTTAGCAAACTATGGCTCCGCTATTTCCTATTCGGACCTCTCGAATGGATTTGGCGCATCCTGACTTACGGCCGTTTTTTCAAGATGTTGATGTGACGCACACACCGCGTTACACCTAGGAGCACGGGCTTTCTATACTGGGGGAGTGTGTTCTTTTTTGGAATGCATTCATAGATAAGACAAAAGTTGCTTTCATCATAACTCAGTCATAATGAATATAGTATTTCTAGCGGACACCAAAATATTCATATACGTTTATTTCAGAAAGTTCCACTCTTTCAGTTTCTTGTTGGCCAGTCCGTGGCCCTCACGATACGCCTGGCGATAATATGCTTTGGCCGCTTCAAGGTCCTGGCACACACCCCATCCGTGCTCGTAGAATTCGCCAACGCGGTAGTGGGCGTAGGGCAAACCGCATTCCTTGTACAGTTCAAAGGCGCGGCGCAGGTCTTTGGGGTAGCCCTGGCTTCCCTTGCGCAGAATGTCAGCCAGATTGCTCCGTGCCAGGTCGTTGCCCCATTCGATGGCTTGCTCATACCAGAATACAGCAGCGTTGATGTCGGGCTTCACGCATACTCCTTCCTCGAAGAACGTTCCGATGCTGTTCATCAGGTCAGCATCCATATCCAATTCTTCTAGCCGCCCCTCTTTGACACATTCCAGAATGTGGATGACTTCTTCACGCGCCCATCCGAGGTCTTCTGGATTGAAAGAGTAGCTGAGAATGAAATGCCGGTAGTTGACTGGGATCCTGATGGTCCTTCCCCCACCGATGCTCAGAATGTTTGTTTCTTGTTGTGGCATAGTGAACGGTATTAGTTAATTACTTTTTTGCGTCTTACAATCTTGATAGTCAAGTGAACCTGATACTCAGGGTGAGCGTCAGGATTGATCTTGCTGATTCTGCACTCGAACATATCCGTCCAACCCATTTCGAGAATGCCGGCGATGGTCTCGTTGTCCTCGCGGGGGATGTAGCCGATGCGGAACATCTCATCCTGCTCCTCATCATAATAACCTACGGCCACCGCATCGGGGTCATGACGATTGTCGGGCTCATGCTCCAGATGAAGCAGCGTCCCCACCTTCAATTTGTCCCACACTTCGTCGGCATCGTGATACTTACGGCCAGCCAAGTGGCAATCCATAAAAAATTTCTTCCTTGCTTCCATAATCTTGTATGCTTTTAGTTTAACGTTCATGTTTACAGTTACAAAATTATGGGCAGGTTGCACCATATTGCGGTACAACATCAAGAAAAATCGGTTTTTCTATAGATTTTCTTGTTTTTCTGGCTTTTTGTATCTATCAATGGCTGCCTGATGCCATTTTTGGATGTCATCTGCCAACCATTCCGGCGAGAGGACCTCCAACCATTCCCCTTTTGACATGAGATACCCCTTGAAATCGGAGGTGGGCCGCATGGTCAGTTCAAAATCGGCGTATTCCTCAGTGCTACGGATTTCTCGTTGTGACTGGTGCAATGGCAGGTCACGCATATAGTATGGTTCATGTCCGTAGGCGCGGAGCACAATCCGTGCCGGTTTCGTGCCGTCGCCAATCACTATTCCGAAACACTCGTCAAAGTAGGACGCTGCATCGAAATCGGAAGCCACACTGAACTTCGTCTGTTGCAGTTCTATGTTCTCTATGCGGTCGAGTGAGAAGATGGAGAGCACCTCATTGTCATCCTTGCCATTGTCGCGGTAAGATGGGCGGTCGAGCCTGACCAACACATACCACCTGCGGCGGAACAGTTTCACGCAATAGGGTGCGACGGAGAAAGAGTTGGCCGAAGCCGCTCCATACCGGCGGTATGTAATCATCATCCTCCGATTCTCGCGCATCGCCTTGATGATTTGTTGCAGGTGAACGTCGCAGGAGGGAATACTCTCCAGGAGTATACGGTGCTGCAGTCCCACATTCTCGTCAAGCATGTTGCTTACGCTGAGTGTGGAGAACAGCCAGTTCTGCACGCTGTCCTCCTCCAGCACCTCCTTGTTGCTGATATAGTATCGATACCCGTCCTTCCTGTCACAATCGATAATGACACCGAACATATCGAGGATGGCATCTCGGTGGCGGTTGAAGGTGGTGCGTGAGAATTCCACGCCGCCGCTTTCTTCCTTCCTCTTCCATCGCTCGTTGATTTCAGCGAAAGTGATTTTACCTGCCCGGTTGATGGTCTCAATCAGCCAGATGTATTCTTTGAATAATATGGGGATTTTCATGGTTCAACATTTCAAATTGTTTACACTGTTACTAACTATGATATCATAATGATACTCTCAATTTGATGAATAAGATTGCTTTCCTGATATGCCATGTGTTTGCGATATTCTTCAATATTATCGACATTGTTATCAACTTCCATCCCGATTAGATACATGTTGCCGCCCCTTCCATTAATAATACCATGGTTTAGTTTTTCAGAGTCCGTTGGTACAGGAACAACCAGCCCACTTACATTAGCATTGAAAATATGCATATAGGCCAAAAGTTGAAAACGATCTTCTCGTTGTTTTTCATCAAATAGTCCTTTATGTCGTTTGTATTTGGCATCAAGTACGATTCTGTTTTCAATATAAAAATCAGGTTGAGCCAAAACCTTACGAGGATCAACAAAAATCATTTTACCTTTATTGTCAGTTCTATTTCTGGGATGTACGAAACTAAGCTTTTTTAGAATAGTATCCAAATATTCCTCCCAAAGCCATGCGCCATCAAAGAGTATTCCGTAGATTTCATCGTCCTTATCGTTTCCATACTTCATTTCCTCATGCCGTAGGATTTGCAAACACAGTTTCTGCAAAGGTAGGTATTCAAGATAGTAAGGATGGCTTACAGAACGAAGATTCTGGTTGACCACATATCCTCGGTCTCTGTAAGAATAGGACGGCGTCGCTTCATAAATCATACTGACAGCATCAGCAGTCTCTTCATCATTATGGAGGATTCCTCCACAGTATTTGTGATTAGAGATATAATCAATCGTATGGCGAATGAGCTGGGTGACATGGTTGTCTGTCGCATATTCTCTTGTTGAATAGGCTACATTGCCAGCAAAAGGAGTATTGCAACGTATATGGCGATTGATGTCTATTCGGCCTTTCACGTTGGAATCGTTATACCTTCTTGTTTGATATTCTTTATACACCCCTTGTCTGATGGCACGTTTCAAATATACCGGAAACAGATAAATAAGAAAGTCGAAGATGCTTTCTCGATCAGAATCATACTTCAAGTCAAAGAGATTGATGGAAAGAACTTTTTGCAACATATAATGCAGGAAATAATCGTTGCCGTCTTTTTCCGTGAATCGGGATTTGATACGCAACTTTGTTCCCCGATAGCCGATAAATCCCATCACATTCCCTGTTTCGATGGCATCTTCTGTAATAGTAATAATTTTCTGTTCTCCCATCTTGTCTCCATATGCCCCCAGGTCTGGTGGAAAGATTAACAAATTGGGATGTTCATCTCTGCATAAAGAAGATATGGAAGGTTTGGCCAACTCTTTCAAATTGGCCCAATCATCCTCACTGATATTCTCCAGCTTAAATATACTATTATCCGTTGTTGTCAGGGGTGCCATCTTCATCAGCTATGGTTTCTTTACAATAGGCTTTGTACATTTTGGACAGTTGTTCCTTGGCATCACGATTCCCACGAAGATATTCTGCAAGCAGACCTTTCAGGTGCTTGTTCCACAGTTTATCAAAATCATTGTACAATGTATATTTTTTGAAATATGCTGCACCAATCTGGAACGCCTCATTCAATCCTACTGTTTTTGCTATGGCATCATTTAGATTGGACATCCTACATTTGATTCTTTGGATAGTATCTTGTGGCAAGGCTAATTTGTCAAGCATGCCCATACTGTCTACAGCAGTTACCTCCTCCCATGCAAAGCGTCGCCGCATGGCAAAATCCATACTTTCCACGCTTCGGTCAATATCATTCATCGTCCCAATGATATAGACATTGTTAGGCACAAAAAAACCATTTTTGAAGACATCCCCATCTTCTATCATATTTTGATATTGTGTTTCCACAAGGCCTGCCTCTCCTCTGTAGCCAGGATCTATAGAGAAAAACAGTTCTCCAAAAATCTTGGATATTTCACCACGGTTGATTTCGTCAATAATAAAGAAGTATTTCTTGTTGGGTTCATTGGCTGTCTGGCATAAGTGATATTTATCTTTGAGATAATCCAGTACTCCATCATAATAACACTTCCAATATTTGTAAACAGAATTGCCCGCATATAATGATTTCAAATTGTCTCGCGTTAAAACACCATTTTGGTTCAGCTCCGCACTCGTATGTAATTTCAAATTGCCTCTTGAATTGACTGACACACCAAATTCAGTACCTTGCGGAGTCTTCAACTTTTGTAATCCATCACTTATTTCTTCTAGCAATTTGTCATAGGCACTGTCAAAGTCTGATGTGTCATAATGAGCCAATGCTCTTGCGCAGAAATCCTTGAACACACCATTACGCCGCTCAAAACTAACGTTCCCATTTTCCTCAACAGGTCTCAAGCCTTCTACAAAGTCAGTATAGTCATATGAAGGATGAAATTGAACAAAAGCTGTTCTCTCCTTTAAAATTGCTTTTTGTTCATCGGACAGATGTTCGATATCGACATATTCTCCGAATATCATCATCGCAGCAATTTGTTTTGCAAGGTATGTCTTTCCTGTGCCTGGGGCACCAGTTAAAATCACATTCTTGTTGGCTTCCAACTGTCCAATTAAATCGATATGCTTTTGTTCCATCTTGTTTTCTGTTTCAATGTTCAACAATTCTTTTATGCGCCTAGCCTGTGTCTCGGTTGTGGATTGAAAGAACAGGTTGTATCCCATACTTTCATCTTTTACAGGTTTTGTCAGGAAAGGCAAATTCCATTCAACCGTTCTTGCCATCGGATTGTCATCGTCTTCATCAAATAAACAATCGGATGTGATTCTTCCCCATCCATAAAGGAGATGATATTGTTTACCATTATCTGCTGTATGAGTATTAAATACTACGACATAATCATCTTCTTTCACTTCCTTGACAAAAGACCAATAAGCCCCAGGTATACTATTATCTTTTTTGCCAACATCTTCTTGATATGCTTTTTTTAGAGCTGCTTTTGATTTGAATTCCCTGAAATCCTTGATTGTCTTAGCCGATGAACCACAACGTAAGGTGGTCATTTCGATGGTATTTTCATTTCCTCCCCAAAGCCACACTCTTTGATTCGTTGGACGTAATAGAGAATTAAAGAAACCTATTTTTGATGGAAACTGAACCATCAAAATCCATAAAACGTCTTGAGCAAGCAACAGATCACTTTTTCTTTTTCCTGCTAAATATGGTGAAACGATTTCCTGTAACTCTTTGTCTTTGGTTGCCATCATCATCAAAGGATGCAATAAACTCAGGTAATGGCTGTAACATAAGCCTTTGGGCTTTTTGGAGATTCCAAGATACTTACATAGATGTTTGTATAGATCGTACTTATAGAATGTATATGCAGATGGATTATTGCAAGAAAGAATAGAGGCGGCTGTACGTTCATCGTTGGCTTTGCTGGCAATCTTTTTGTTGTTGATATAATCTGGAACAATGGCCTTCATTGACTGTTTGAAAGTTGTCAATCTATCATCCAAGGGTAGCTCTTCTTTACAAAGATTTTTCAGGACATCACGGTATGCTTCAGGATTGTTGTCTACCATGTAATTGATTACGGTTTTATCTCGCACCATGTCTATCAGGTTTGTCTTGCTTACCCTTGAAACTATCTCAAGCAAGCCTTTCCCTTGGCAATCAGTAATTAGTTCCCATTTGTATCCCTCATCCCATTCTGGACCTTTAATGGGAATGTTTTTCCTCACATTCTTGTAGCATTCAACCAAATACCAATACAAATACTCCTTGATTGCTTCCACCAATTCTGGGCGGAGTTGCCATTCAAAAACGCCTTCACTTCCTTCTGGAAGGTCAGTGCCCTCACTCATCGGAATAATCCAATAGCAAGGATTTCCATTGGGACGTAAAACCTGGAATCGATTCAATCGATTCTGAACATATTGTCCAACCGCTGTTATATGGGAACGAAGCGATTGGGGGTTGCCTCCCATTGCATTGGCAACAGCCTTGCACGTGCCGCGATGTCTAGGACTATAGAAGAATTTCATGAGGGTCTCTTTGCAAGAATCTGACACATCTTTGCTTTTTAGAACCTCTAGCCACTCATCTTTGCTGATACCTATATCACATGAGTAGACATTGCCGTTTTGTTTTATTTCTATTGTCTGCATATCAAGAACTTTAAATCAAATGCAAATATACTATCATCTTGCACCAGTTTGTGGTACACCTTTAAAATTTTTTAGCTTATTAATGAGAAAAGTTCATTTGGATGTATTTTTAATGGTTATGCTATACTTGATTCCTTTTGTGCCAGTATCACTTTAAAGAGTTGAATATTTTTGTTTACATAGTATCTCACGTTATTAGATATCTTGTTGCGCTTCTTAAGCATCTTTTGTACATGCAAAAGTAATAAAAAATACAGATAGAATATTCTCTAACAAGAAAAAAAGAGCAATCTTTATTATTCATCTGACAAAAACGCCAATAAAATGATAATTTTTGTATTTTTGCAAAAAATAGCTTATACCTTTGCAAATAGGCATAAATAACTCCATTAGTGCCAAATTTTGAAATAATTTCGCAGTATTTTTGCACCATGAATTGACATAAAATAGAAAAGCTATCATATGAAGGGTTTGATTATTGGCGATTTGGCGGCATGGACCTGGCAAAACGACAGGAACGTTTTCTATAGTCAGTTGATATCGGATAAAGCAGTACTCTCTGAGTTCGGTGTCACGGCTATTGCTATGGTAGAACCTATTTGTAAAGGTCAAGAAATAACTGCCGAGTATTTCCATAGCCATCTGCGGAATTACCTCTCCGACAAAACCGAATTATCGGATGATGTCACAACATGGATAAAGAGTTCATCGCCTTTTTTGGCATCAAGCAACAACCAGGTGAACAATCTCATTGATATCCTTTATGCGATATGTGGTTGGAGGGGAGATAGTCAGGAAGATGCGATGGAAATCGCCAAGGAAATCAACACTTCTTTGAATAGGGGTAAAGAAGCTCGCTATGCTTCAACGATTCTCTCACAACTCATTTGGCTACTGAGAAATGGAAACTCAAAATGGGATGCAATACAGAAAGACTGGTCTTTTAATACGATTTTGGACTGGGATAAAAGTAGCGATGGGCTATTAGGGGCAATAGCGAGAGCGTGGGATGCTTTCTATCGTGCATTTGATTTTACATCCACCATCCATAGTGCCGTGAAGTCACCCGTCAATCCCAGGCTCACGGCATGTATTGCAGGGGCTTTGGCCGAAGCCATGTATGGATGCGAGATGGGATTCTTGAAAAAGAAATACTCGCCAAACATTTCATTTCAAATCCAATTGCCAGAAGATATTCAAAAAAGATATCAGTATGAACTGGCTGTCATTAATCAACATGAAAGGGAATTGAAGGTTTTCTTTCCCAAAAACAGTGCCATGACCAACGTTGAACGACATATATGGACACCAGTGGAAAATATCTATGCAGACAAGAAGATATCTTATGAATTACGCCGTCGAATTCTAAAAGCCTTTTACACTTCTTTCGATGATAGATATGGATTCTATTTGGATGATGGTTGGATCTATGTTTACCGGAGTTTTCATATTCTTTGTAGGTTCAAACTCGTAAAAAATAAAGATGGTGTCGATTATCGAATAACCCGATTGGAACAAAGTGAAGAGGAATATGATTACAAGACTGCTTCGCAGGAGGCCATGTATTCAGTAGTACACAGATGGTATTTGGTAAGTGATGAACCGATGCCTTATTTTTTGAAATTTTGTAAATATTTCAAAGGTGAAGATGAATGTCCTGAACATTGGAAAAACACCACACAAGGCAAATTTTGGCATGGTGAGTCAATGTTTGTCAAGGGAAGTCTTCAGATGGATATTTGGAAACAATCTGCCGATTCTGCATTAAAACGACTTCATGGGGAGAGAAAAGAACATTTTTTGTCTTATTCAGAGGAACAAAGAGCCATCCTGATTTTTATTGAAGAATTATTTGCTAAATGGTGTCCATATGACGAATTGGACTGGATATGGGAGTATTGATGCTCCTTGTCGACTTTGGCGTATGAGAAACCTTTTCCAGAACAATGCCCTGAGACCTTTTACTTGTATTCAAACCAATCGATATCCACATACCCATTGGTGGCTTTTGGGCTGCATTGTGCAAAGAGCCCAAGCATGACACCAGTGAAGCCACCGATGGTCTCTGTGCTGAGAAAGCGGTATTCCATCTTGGCTAATGGGGTGAAATGGATGCCATCAGAGGAGGCCATCATATAGTAGAAATCCTTGTCGGAAGTGATGCGCAGATATGCGAGGCGGCCAGTGAGCGGGATTTCTTTTTCTACGTGGCAGGTCTGACCCAGTCTCACGTTCGACTTGATGACGAGCTTACCATCTTTCCGCTCGGCTACCACATCATAGTGGTTCAAAGGGGCGGCATAGGCAGTGATGCCGGCTTGCATCCCCTCGCTGAGGTGAGAGAGGTCGAATAGGGCAGTTGCAGAGAATGTCAGTTCGGTCTGCCTGCGGGCAATGAAAGTGGGCGATGCCGTTTCGCTCAATTGGGTGGTGCTAGGATAGAGCCTGAGCCACCCTTTGCGGTCTGTCAGGGAATATTTGGTGTAGTCGGGATTGCACAGGCTCATCCATCCCATGGGTAGTCCTATGGAGTGGTAACTGTCATTTGGGGCACTGCGCTTGATGTGATTGAATTCTTCTTTTACAGGGTCCTGGGCCAGTGGCACCAACGGAAGGGTCTGGCATTTCATGACCGTCTGCAACGTGCCGTCTCCGTTTACCACAGGCCAACCACCTTTCTCCCATTGCACGGGGGCAAGCATCGTCTCGCGGCCCATCACATGCTGCAGATAGCCACTGGTCCTGTATCCCAGGCAGATCATCCACCACGATGAGTCGGGGGCTTGCACCAGGTCGGCATGGCCGAGCCCCTGTATCGGGCTGTTCTGCATCTTCATGTTGAAATGCGAGAGGATGGGGTTGGCTGGGTTGGACTCATAGGGACCAAAAAGACTCTTGCTGCGCAGGATGTTCACATGATGCCCATGCTCTGTGCCACCCTCGGCCAACAGCAGATAGTAGTAGCCGTCTTTCTTGTAGATATGCGGCCCTTCCGGGTAGCGTCCGCCAAGCCCAGTCCCCAAATGGTGAATCTCACCCAACTGTTTGCCTGTCTCCACATCTATCTCACAGATCTTGATGTCACCCTCTTTCCATAGGAAATAGCATTTGCCGTCGTCGAAGAAGAGGGTTGGGTCGCAACTGCCGATGGCAAAGTCTATCACGATGGGGGCTGACCACTCGCCGGCAGGATGGTCTGCCCAGACATAGAAATGACGGCGCGAAGGAAACACCGTTGTCACCATATAGAAACGTCCGTTGTGATAGCGGATGGTGGGCGCGTAGATGCCACTATTGCCATCTGTTCCTTTCAAATCTACCTGTGAAGGTCTCGTCAGACAATGGCCTATCTGCTCCCAGTTCACCAAGTCTTTGCTGTGGAATACGGGCACACCGGGGAAATACTGGAACGTGCTGTTGACAAGATAGAAATCATTGCCAGCCCGACAGACACTTGGATCTGCGTGAAATCCAGGAAGCACAGGATTTTTGTATCCTTGTGCCCTTCCCACTGTCGTGTGCATGGCCATTGTCATGGAAAGGACAAGAACCCAAAGACTGGATTTGAAAAACGTCCTCATTATATGATTGTATTTAATATCCATCACCATCCATTGGTCAACTCTTCTTATGTGTCTCATTGTTGTGCCGTTTTGATAAACATATCTTTTGCAAAGATACAAAATTTTGTGATGTCACATGTGCAAAAACTATTTGATTGAGGAAATAATTACTTATTTCAAGTTTCACAAGTACTCAACTTGTAGGTAGTTAAGGAGTTAAGTAGTTATCGCTTCGCTAAGGAGTTAAGCAAAATGAATCGTAGGCTGTCTCTCTTTAGCCATCAGATGTAATGGCTTAACTCCTTAACTCCTTTAACTTCTTAACTTCTCTCAACTTGCGAAAGTTGAGTTACTAATTCCTATCTCCTCATTCCTAATTAACCCAAGGCGTGTGTAAAAATCCAAGGAAAAGGGTGGTGCACTTCAATAAAAAGTAGTATTTTTGCAACGGCAAACAATCTCTACAATAACTATCTGCTTATGGCTACTGTCAATGTCTATCTACAATATTTCGCCGCTGAATGTACGTTTAATGGTGTTGAACGCCGTGCTGTCTCGGTGATGTTGGTGGCGACATCCGAGGAAGGACAAATCAAGTATGAGGTGGCTGTTTCTTTCTTCCCTCATGTGTCTGAGGATGACTTTGCCGTTTCATACGATGCCTATTTCTCCAAAGTGCTGTTCGAGGCTAAAGGACGAAGGTCGAAAAAGCGTGAGCAGCAGTTGATGGAAACCATACAAGAAGAAGCCGACTCATTGGCCAAGGATGCCAATGGCATCATATATTGGGACAAACCCCTCATAGAAGCCAGAAGAGGATGATTCTGCCACATGCAAAATCATCAAATGTCTTATCTGCCTATTTCGCGATACCGGCTAGCTGGGATGCCACATCCTCATCCGCCACAATCTCTTTCTTCATTATCATAGTCTTGACTGGATATTTCATTGCCTAAATAGAAAAGTTAGGCGAATAAGCGGCATCTTTTTATAAAAATCACGTTTTTTTTGCTTTTTCGTGACCTCTTCCGACAATTTTTGATGCTGTTCTCCTTTTATGTCGCTTTTTTCTTTTGTTGTCGGAACGACTTGGGGTAAAATCTGGCAGAATAATTGTGGCTTCGATGAAATTGCTATTCCTTTGCAATGTCAAAACGAAATAAACAAAAAAGCAAAAACAATTAATAACAAAAAAATAAATGATTATGAAAAAGAATGTATTTGTATTAGCATTGTTCTGCTGCCTCACATTGATGGCTCAAGCCGAAGTGGCAAAGTATTGTATGTCTTATTCCGATTTCGTGGCTGGAAACTGGAAGTCTGTAGACGAGTTGACACAAGGCCGCACCAAACGGGTATGCCAACTGAAATCCAATGAAAAGCAATGCAGGTTTAAGACAGGTGTCAAAGAAGTTGACAAAATGTTGAAGAAACAAGCCTTTGCCGTCATGTATGGAGACCATCTTTACGTCAATTGCCGCAATCTGCGCGCCAATGGATACACGCTCGACATCTCTGGTTACACTCAGGCTGTGCGCTACGACAACGACAAGGTGTGCGTCATGGCATATAAAAACCACGATGCTTCCACTTTCTTAGCAATAGGATTGGATCTGGCAAGTTGTTTTGTCGACAACAAAGCGGTGAGATTGGGAATGGAAGCAGGAGCAGTAGGTTGTTGGATTGGAAATTATTATCTGAGTCATGCCGTCTGTTACCTTGTTGACAGCGACGCTGATGAGAAAGGCAGGATTGCCACCACACGCATGAACGACAAGTTTATGGAAAATCTGCTCAGTGACGATGCCTCCTTGCTGGAACGCTACATGGCTACCAATAGTAAACGTAACCGTCAGGCAGCGGCCAACGTGCTCCCCATCTTGATGGAGAAAGGTCTCGTCGCCTCGAATGCAATCAACTGATGCGATGATGACGGTATAAAAAACATATTACTCATCGGCGAGGGGATGCCTCTTTATGAAGACTCTCCACACCCTAAAAGCGAGGGTGTGGAGAGTCTTTTTGTAGCATGGTTGCCCATGCTAGAGATCGTAGTAGGGATTATTGGCGGGCACCACCGCCGACCAAAGTGAAAGTGTCGCCTGTCCACTTCAGCGTCTTTTCTGTCACATCGTAGCCATCATCTGCATTGTCTGTGTAAAGATCGACCACGATGTCCTTTCCTTTTTGGGGGAGTTCCAAGAGATAATCATCGAAGGCCTTGTCGATAGCTACCTTCTCCACCACCTTGTAAACATCCATGTCGGGAGTCATGATGTTGGTCTTCGGATCGTAGTCATAAAACATGAAGACATTCTCGGATTGACCGCTCTCAGAGCCGTTCACCATGAAGACCCCCACCAATGAATGGCCGTTTTTGCGGTTCCAATAGCACATTTGGGTTTCGCGGACGACTTCTGTCAATAGCATGGATCTGATGTAGCCGTTAGTAATATCACTTTCTACTCTGTATATTTCAGCATCCTCGTCGTATGCCTTGGGGGCGGCAAAGTATTTCAGTATCTTTTCATTGGGTTCAAAACGGTCATACTGGCTGCAAAAAGCCTGGGCGAAGTCTTGGATGTTGGCTTTGGCACCCTTGGGACTGACGGAGATGGGGGTCTCAGCCCAGCCGCTTGTCATGGAGTCGATACCCTCTGGTAATTCTTCATCCATATCAGCCGACTCGCTTTCGGTCTGTTCCTCTGCCGACTCCGTCACCACCTCCTTATTGTCTTTCGATTCGCCAGAGGCACTCTTTCCTTCGTTGGATTTGCCACAACCCGTCAGGAACATCATACAAACGATGGCCATCATTACCATCCATTCGTCAATTCTTCTTAAGTTTCTCATTGTTGTAAAGTTTTAAATCATTGTTTCTTGTGCAAAGATACAAAATTTTGTGATGTCACAAATACTAAAACTATTTGATTGCGAAAAATATGCGGAAAAGACGAAAATGATGCGAAATTTTTGTCATCTATGATACAGATCATATGCTGCACAAGACTTTTGAGACTTAGGTAGGAGGTCGGACCTCCGAGCCCGACAAATGATGGGTTGCGTAAATTGGTCTAAGGAGAATAGGAGGGAAGGAGTTCTTTTCATCTCTTATCCCTTATTTCTAATAAAGTGCGAAAACCTCCGCGGTGTGAACTCCTTCTCTCCTTCTCTCCTTAGAATTATTTGATTCAGAAAAGGCTCGACATACGTTCCATCAAATAATCTATTGGGTATTCAACAAGGGTGCTCGACAAATGATAGTATTGCGGAAAGATTGGCCTATTGATTGTGATGGCACACTCCCCCTGGCCCCCTCTAACTTAGAGGGGGAGTTGATTACCCCTGCGAACACCACGTTCTGCTCTTTAGTAAGTCATTGATTTTCAGAGCATACTAATCCCCCTCTAAGTTAGAGGGGGTAGGGGGAGTGTGTTTTTCGATTGCGAAAAATATGCGGAAAAGACGAAAATGATGCGAAAATTTTGTCATCTGCGATGACAGATTATATGCTGCACAAGACTTTGGAGACTTAGGTAGGAGGTCGGGCCTCCGCCCGCACTCCTAACCTCAAAATTTTGGCCAAAAGTTAAGGGCATGTCATTTTGATCTGACATGCCCTCATTTAACTTTTGGCTAATTGATGATTCACTGTTTTTATTTTTCCTCCTTTCTATTATACGGTTTTTAATCGTCGATGTTCATCAGCTTTCCATTCTTGTTGAATTTCAGTTCGAGGTCGTTCGACAGTTCTATATCGTACCCATAGCGCTCCTTGTCGATCTTCACGATGGAGGCATCAGCAAAGTTGGCTTTCACATAGTTGGCGATGCTGGCCGGTACGAGTTGGGCAGGAACGGGGTCGTAGTTGCAGTCCACTTTGTCCCAAGTCCCATTTTTGTCGAAGTCCAGTTCCACTCCGTTGTTTAGGCACACCTCGTATCTGGTCCCAGAGAACTCCCTGTCGAGCACCGCGTATGCGATGGTTTGTCCCGGGAAGTTGGTTTTTACAAAGGTCATCGCTGCGGTGGGAAGTTGGCTGGTGGGGACAACCAAATCACCTGCGAAGATGGATACTGACTGCATGAAGAAACATGCTACTGCTGCGATAAATAATTTTGTCGTTTTCATAATTGTATTTTTTTATTGTTATTATTTTTGTTTTTGTTATAATTCTCGTTTTTGTCGGTTTGAAGGATTTTGTTCCTTTCGACATTGCAAAGATAAGTTGCTTTTTCCCTATGTTCATCATGTTTTGCTGTTTTTCTATTCCGTTGATTGCGACACTGACCGTATGTCGCGACATACCCCGCAACACCCTGTTTTTTCTGTCGCACCACGCGGATTTTTGCAGCATTTTTTTGAGAAATATGCCTTTGGGAGACTGAAGTTTTCCCTTCATAACTATTGTTACTACTCTCAAAATTTTGGCCAAAAGTTAAGGGCATGTCATTTTGATGTGACATGCCCTTATGGAGTCTTATTCTTTTGTTGATTCTCTGTTATTTACTGAAGTTCCTCCACCCCATTCAAGTGTATTAATTTAAGTTTCGCATTCGCTCAACTTCTTGTAGTTCAGGAGTTCAGGAGTTGCAGGAGTTCAGACAATAGCCCGAATTCACATCGTCATGCTCAATGGTCGTTTGCTGTGGTAATGTCTGAACTCCTGAACTTCTGTAACTTCTGAACTCCTGAACTTCTGTAACTTCTGAACTCCTTTCAACTTGCTTGAATTATATCTATCCTTTTGAAGCTCAATGCATCAAATGGAGAGAGCCACATGACTTTATTAATAGTAGATGATCTCTCGGCGTTCTATACTTTTCTCTTCCCTGGAGTCATTGATGTCTTCACCTTCGACGGTGTGCTTGCTCAAGGTGTGAATCTCACGCTCCGTCCAGTTGCCATGACTGTCAAACTTTTTGTAGGTATAGGTCATGTCCGTGGAGTAAAAGTCACCCTCGTCATCTGATTCCCAGTTGGCATGGTCGGGATAGATGTGATCGTCAGAGAAGGTATACACCTGGTCGACTGTGGCTTCCCAGGCGCCAATCTCCACTTTGACGATACGGTCCATTTCGTCATATCCGATATTGATGGTGAAGCCTTCGTCATCTTCATCGTCCTTCCAGTTCTCGTAGGTGATGATGCGTCCCTTTGCGTCTCTTTGCATCTTGCTGTATTCAGACACACCCTTGATGAAGTTGCCTTTTTCATCATATTCATAAAGATTGTCGAAGCGGTCTTTCAATATTCTGCCGTTCGCGTCGAATTCCAGACTTTGGGTGGCATCCTCCCATGGGTCGACCTCTTTTCCGTCGACGAGTTCACTGACGGTGACGGTCACCTTTTTCACGTTGCCTACTAAACCGAAACTCTTCACGTCAATGGGGGTGTCAGGTGGGGGAGTCGAACTGTTGGCACAGCAGACGAAGAGCACTGAAAGTGCCAAGATGGAAATGATTTTTACTGATTTCATAAGCTGTTGTTGTTGGTTTGATGGTGATTACATTTGCTTGCGGATGGTGTATGTGCCACCCTGATAAGTTTTCGCCTGAAGCTCTCCGGGCGCAGTCACAGAGGCGGTGGCGCCTTTGGGGATGGTGAATGTCCAGACCCATTCGTTGCCTTCATATCGCCAGCTGCTTTTGATCAGGCCTGAGGCTGACAGATAGGACGCTTCGAGGTGACCAAGCCGCTTGTCGGGAATGGGTCTCATGATGATATGCTTGAATCCAGGACGGGTGGGGTCGGAGGCAATGCCGGCGCAAGTCTGCCAAATCCATTGGCACACAACACCATAAGCGTAGTGGTTGAAGCTGTTCATGCCGTTAGGCCCTAAGCCTTTCTCCTTCGTATAACTGTTCCATCGCTCCCAGATGGTGGTGGCGCCGTTGTCTATAGAATAGAGCCAACTGGGATTCTTATGTTGGAACAGAAGGGTGTAAGCCACGTCGGCCATGCCGTTTTCGGTCAGCGTGGGCATCAGGATAGAGGTGCCTAAAAAGCCGGTCTGCAGACAGTCGTCATGCTGACGGAAGTTGTCGCGAAGGCGGTTGATCATGTCGGCCTTTGCCTTGCCTGTGAATAGGTCGTTGTGCAGGGCAAAGAGTGCGGGGGTCTGCATGGTGTTGAGGATGGGGGTCTTGAAAGTGCCGTCGGCATGGAAAAAACGCTCGCGCAGGTAGTCCTTGGCTTCTTTCACCATTGTCTCATACTCCTGGGCATTCCTGCCAGAGGCAGCAGCCATGTCGCGCATCATGGCGGCATCCATGGCCCAGTAAGAAGCACCCAGATAGTTCCAGTATTCGATAGCCTCGGGCAGAGGACCATCTTTGAAGGCGCCTCCACCGCAGCTCTCCAAGGGCTCGTAGCTCAGCCAGTCGCCCCATTGGTAGTTGCCGTTTTCCTTGCTCAATGCCACATGGTCGTATTTCGTCGCACTGATGTGGTCCATATACCGCCGCATCGACTCCCAGCTTTCGTCGATGATTGTCTTGTCGCCATATTGCTTCCAGATGGTCCAGGGCACGATGATGCCGGCGTCGGCCCATCCAAACCGCATATAGTCATTGGGGCCGGTGCCATACTGGCCTGCTGGTGCCACGCCAGGGAAACCTCCTTCGGCACTCTGGCTGTCTCGCAGGTCGCGGAGCCATTTGTGAAAGAAACGGTTGGTGTTGGCAAAAAAAGTGCCTGTCTCGCAAAACACTTGCGTGTCGGCCGTCCAACCCAAACGCTCATTGCGCTGGGGACAGTCGGTGGGCACGCTCAGATAGTTGGAGCGCATACCCCACATCGTGTTGGAGATGAGTTGGTTGATAAGTTCGTTGCCAGTGACGAGATTCCCTGTCTCAAGGTCGGGACTGATGGAGCTGACGGGCACAGAGCGTATCTGCTCAATGGTGACCTCGTTGGTGGCAGTGATGGAGAGATAGCGGTAGCCGAAGAAGGTGCAACGGGGTGTGTATTCGACGGCTTGGGGACTGTCGGCAAAGGTGTAGTCCAGACGGATGCCCGTATCTTGGATGCGCAGATTGCGCCGATGTATACTGCCCTCGGCATCGTCCATGCCACGATTCTTGGCACCGTTGCCGTCATTCAACAGCTCGGCAGGCAGACAACTGAGGCGCGTGCCACCCTTGGCCTTGAAACGGAAGGAGGGGACGGCGGCGCAATTCTGTCCGAAGTCGATGACCAGATGCTCCCCCGGGCGAAGGATCATCGTCTGACCGCCTGAATATTCGCGGTCGATGATGATCTTGCCGTATGCTTCGGTGGTGGCGCCTTCTGTCTTGGAGTAGACGTAAGCCCGGCGGGGTGACAAGGCCATCTCTTCCAAGTGATAAATCTCGGCGCCGTTTTCTGGCACTATCACACCCACGTATTCCTTACTGACAGCAGGCTTGCCGAGCTTCTCGGGGGTCATCCATCCTAAAGGGATGCGAGCGTCATATTCTTCACCGTCGAAGATGGCGGCATGGGTCACAGGACCTGCGATACCTGCCTTCCAGTCGGTGGTGTTGGTGCCGTAGCGGCGGGTGTTGCCGTCGGCAAAGGTCAGTTCAAGCACACCGAGAAGAGCACACTTCTGGCCATACATCCCGTTCGACCCGGCGGGCGTGATGATTTTGTCGGCCCACCATCCGGGGGTCACCTGAGCAGCGAGCGTGTTCTTGCTGCCTTTCTTCAGTTTGAAGTTTTTGGTGATATCATAGGTAAATGAATATTTCGTGCGGCTATGGTGGGAGAATCCTGGACGGAGCACTTCTTTGCCAATCCGCTCACCGTTCACATAGAGCTCGTTCACACCTAAACTGGTGGTCATCCAGAGGGCTTTTTTCACCTTTTGCTCATTCTGGATAGTGGTCATCATCCAGTTGGCACCGTCGGCGGCGCGGGTGCCATCATCCACGCGGCCCTGCACTTCTGGAGCATCTGCCACGCAAATCCATTCTGCTTCGTCCCATGCCACATCTGGCAGGGGAGACACCAATTGGGCGTTCACTGCCACGCTCATCATACACAAACTGAGAATGGCCATGTTTTTCCTACGTCGTATCATGCTGATATAATATTGGTTATTCAAGTTTCGCAAGTACTCAACTTGCAGGTAGTTAAGGAGTGAAGTAGTTATCGCTTCGCTAAGGAGTTAAGCCAAATGAATCGTGGGTTGTCTCTCTTTAGCCATCAGATCTAAAGGCTTAACTCCTTAACTCCTTAAGTCCTCTAACTTCTTAACTTCTCTCAACTTGCTAAAGCTGAGTTATTGATTGACGATTTTCTTTCCGTTCTTGATGACGATCCCCCGGTGGGTCTCGCTGACCTGCCGTCCGCTGAGGTCGTAGACACGCTCGGTGCCGTCGAGGTCGACGGTCCTGAAGTCCTTGATGTCGTCAAGGTTCTCCATCTCCATGCCGATGTGTCCGTTGGCGTTGTGCGCGCTGGGCAGCAGGAATGCCCTGAAGGGCAGCACGCATGCTTTCTTCTCGGCGTCGGTGCCTGTGGCGCTGACGGGATACCAGTCGCCGTCGCTCTGCAGGATGTATGACCCGATGTTGGCGGCCTCGGCGTTGCTGACGGTCCCGAGTGTTCCGCGCAGCGAGTATCCAGGTACGTCCACCTGCTGTCCGAAGGTCGCTCCTCCCGAGGCCGGGATGGTTTGCGGTGTGTCGCTTCCGAGTGAGACCTGTGTCTTGCGCAGGCGTTTGTTGCCCATGGCCTTAACGAGGTAGGGCCTGAGTGCCTCCATCTTCGCCCCTGGCTCCAGCTCCATGAACGTCATCGTTTCCCCGTCGCGGTCGACGAGCTGGTAGACCCTTCCGTATTGCGGCTTGGGCATCTCTTAGGGCAGGCAGACGGTGTATGGCACCGCGCTGACGCTCAGCACGCGGCTGTTCTCCACCTTGCAGGGACGGCGCCGTCGAGGCATCCGAAGGGGGCGCACTCCTCATTGACGATGATGAACTTGGGCGTTCGGCTGCCCTTGTTGTAGGTCAGCGTGTGGCCGTCGCCGTCGAAGGTGCCGCTGAAGGGAGTGTCCTTCGAGCCCACTTGTATGCCCTCGGTGCTGACGTCCCTGGACATCATGAAATACTTGCCGCTGAAGGTGCTGCCGGAAGCCACCTGGATGGCCAGTTCCGTCCAGTCGTCGCCGGTCTCGATAAGGTAGGGGTCACTGCTCGTTCCAGCGCCTCCCCATCCCCATGCTCCCTGCACCACGGAGAGCAGGGCCAGCACGAAGAGCCATTTGGATAAGGTCTTTACATAAATGATGGATGAAAAATATAAAATCAAAAAGAATAAATTTTAAAGTACAAAAATACAATATTTCATGCAATCAGCGAAGGATTTTAACGTAATTTCGTTGTAAGACCTAAAAAAAAGGTCTAGTCTTCTCTCGTAAGTCCATTTCGTCGCGATTTAAAACCTGTAGAGATCTTTTTTCTTCAACATGACGATACGCCCATATTTCGACAAGGATTTCAGATCAAGTTGACGCTTGTCACCCACAATGGCCAATATGCGGTGGCGGTCATTGTTCCGCACATTGCGCTCGTAATAACTGACCATTTCGTTCATGGTAGCCTTGGGGAACAATTCAGACCAGCCAGTGTTGGGGTCTTGAGTGTAGCCACTTTGGCGGAGTGTAGCTATCGATATACCCATGCCGCGGAACGAGGGGAAATGGGTGTAGATGCTGTTGATCTCTTCTTGACGGGCTGAAGCGAAATTGGCCTCAGAGACGGGCATGTGGTGCAGCAGGGAGTCTACCAGCGTGATGGCATTCATCGTCTTGTCACCCTGAGTTCCCACAACCGTGATGAAACTCACCGGTGATTGTCCATGGCGGACGAGAGGGGGCAACAGACTTGCGGCCTGGGTGCTATAGGCCATGGAACGGAATTCGCGCACCTCCTGGAACATGACTGAAGACATGCCACCTCCAAAATACTCTCCAAATAGGATGAAAGGCGTGCGTGACGCTTGGGTGGTCAGTGCGGGATGCTGCTCGTAGGTGAAAAACAGGGTCTGACGGGATTTGGGCATGTCGTAGACATAAACCAAAGGCTCGTCGTAACCTTTGGACTCTTGATAATAGTCTTGATAGGATTTAATACTCTGATTCACAGGAAGATAGGAGCGCAAACTGCTGGCGACAGCCTCCGGCGACAGGTTGCCACTATAACTGATGACACACTCACTGGTGAAGACATCACGGAATGCTTGTAGTAGTTGCTCGCCGGTCAACTGATTAAGCTCTTTCTTGTTCAGGTGAGTCAACAACTCGCTTTCTTCGCCATATCTTACCTTGTCCAAAAGGGCTTTCATCACCTCTTGATTGTCTTCGCCAAAAGACTTGTCGGACGCTTTCTTGGTATCGCGCACTTGCTTGAGGGCTTTCGTGTTGGACTGAGCATGGGCCATGAAATGCCCCAGCAGACGGGTGGCTTCCACGAAATGATGGTCTGTGCCTGTGAGGGTAATATCAAAACGACTGCGACTGACATCATATGACATGTCGGCTCCTAATTGCTGAAGCGCCGACATCAACTGTTGGCGGCTCAGTGAGTCGGTGCCGATATTGCTGAGCAAATCGACGACAAACTCCAGACGACGATCGGACTTGGTTCCCCTGTTGTAAGAGAGTGTCAGTGAAAAAAGGTCGTTAAACGGGTTGGACACCGTGTATAAGGTGGAGTGGGGAGACAAGGTGGTTGTGACAGCGTCTTTCTCAAAGTTGATCAGGCGGGGGGCAATGTCGGAAACAGGCATCTCACTCAGACGGCGAGCATAGGCCGACTCAGAGGCTTTGTTCTTGGGTATCACGGGTTTGTAGTCGGGCTGACTCAGACGGTCTTTGGGGTAATTGCCCATCTTTTTCTTGAAACGGATAAAGGGTGCCTTGAAATATTTGTTGGCAACTTCCACCACTTGGGCTTTGGTCACACCCTCGATGGCTTTTGTCTTGTTGAGAAACTCCTCCCATGAATGGCCGGAAGCCATCACACTGACCATGGCATCGGCACGGTTGTTGATGGTCTCAAGCTGCTTGTTGGCCTCACGTAGGGCATCCTGCTTCAGATGGGTGAGTGTCTCTTCTGTGAATTCGCCATTACACAAACGCTCTATCTGGGCAAGACAGTTCTGCTCGGCTTTCTTCGAGGAGGACAGCAGATTGGGAATCATGAGCAGCAGATTTGCCCCAGCGTCATCAAAACGTTGTGGCAAGGAAGCGGCAGCCAACAGATGGCCTTCATTCATCAGCGAGTCCAACAGACCTGCTTTGCCGTTGCTTAGCACTTGCATCGCCAAGTCGAGGGCATTGGCGTCGGCGTCATATTCGGTGCATCCCTTGAAAGCAAGCAGTTCTACGCTGACAAGGGGGATGGGCAACTTAATCTCAACGGTTCTTTCACTTTGGATGTCGGGTAGGGGAGAACGTCCGCGTGTGGGAGCAACGCCCGGACGGATGCGACCGAAGGTGCGCTCCAAAAGTGGCTTGATGCTGTTTGCGTCAAAATCACCGCAGAGCACCAGACCCATATTGTTGGCCACATAGTATTTCTCATAAAAGGCCTTCATGTCCGACTGCTTCGGATTCTTGAGGTTTTCTGTGCTTCCTATGACGGGATAAGCGTAGGGGCGGTCGCCAAACATTTCAGCAAGCACTTTTTCTAGTGCTGTCGACATCATGTTGTCGGCATACATGTTCTTCTCCTCATAGACCGTCTCCAACTCGCCTTGGAACAGACGGAACACAGGGTTGATCAGACGGTCGCTGTTCAACTGGCACCACTGTTCCATAAATTGTGGGGTGAAGACGTTATGATAATAGGTGTAATCCCAACTCGTGCCGGCATTCAACTCTGTGCCACCATAGCGGCTGATCAGACGGTTGAACTCATTGGGGATGGCGTATTCGCCCGCTTTCTGGCTCAGACGGCTAATGTCTTTTTGGATGGCGCTGCGTGCAGCGGCATCGGTGGTAAGGGCAAGTTGGTCGTATTTGGCGGAGATGGAGTCGAGCCAGGGCTTCTCGGCGGCATAGTCGATGGTGCCGATTTCCTCCGTGCCTTTAAAAAGGATGTGCTCAAAATAATGGGCAATACCTGTGTTGGGGCAGTCTTTGGCGCCGGCATTAACCACTACCGCACCAAATACCTTGGGCTGGGTGTGGTCTTCATTGAGCCACACTTTCATCCCGTTATCCAAACGAAACTCCTTCACTTCCAGTGATTGATGATCCTGTCCATAGACCAGTGCACAGGATAAAACCATTATCATAAAACACAGTTTTCTCATAAGTTTTAGTATTTTTAATTCCTTGAATGATTGAAGATTATTTGAATGAGTTGACGAGTCGTTTGAAGTGTTGACATGATGTCGTAAAAACGTAATAATGACACCTCTCCGAAAAGACAACCAAGAAAGAGTAATCTCTCACCTCTTACCTCTCACCTCCCACCTCTCACCTCTCAAAATATCACCCTTTATGGCTGATAAAGTCATATTTGTCGGCATTCTCATATCTGATGAGAGTGGTCAGCTGATGCCATAAGATTCTCAATTCGAAGGGTACTATCTGATAGGCAGGCAAATTCACCCCATACTCTTTAAGCGCCTTCTTGCCAATGAGCGTACGAAGCGTAAGTGTGACAGCGAGTGCCACGACGGCGACACCTAACAGAATCCAACGGGAGGTCATACCAGCGAAAATCCCCATACCGATGAGGAAGAGGTAGTTAAGATGCATCAACCATTGGTCGGTGTTGAAAAGCAGGTGCAGACCGTGGCCTCCCTCCAAGTGCTTACGAATCTCCTGATAGTATACATGGCGGTTTTGCCATGAACGGTCGTAGAGGGCATTCTCCACCAACCAGGTTTCAGGGGCGGTGGCTACAACAGCGGCACCGTCACTCGCATATTTGTTGACCATAAAGTCGTATTCTCCCACAGAGTATTTCAGATACTCCAGAAAACCGTTGCGTGACATGAAGTCGCTTTTGCGGAATGCGAGGTTCATACAGTTAGAACGGTAGGCATGGCCGTTCTGGGCCGCACGCAACAGATAGAGGGCGGTGTGCAGATGCTCAAAACGATGGAAGGCTTTGGCGTCGTCGGCAAAACGAGTGTAGCCGAGCACCATGTGCGTGCGCTCGTCCATGCGGGCTGCCATCTCTTTCAGCCATTGATTGCTCTCAGGTTTGCAACGTGGGTCGGACAAGATAATCCATTCGGCTTCAGAGGCTTTCACCCCTAATGTGATGGCCAACTTGTTGCGGCTCATATACCGTGCGCTCTCAGGGATGAAAGTGGAGTAGAGCTTCGGGTCATTGGCATAACGTTTCAGCACATTGACGGTCTCTGCGTCGGCTTTCTCACCAACGACAATCACTTGATACTCACCGCTGTAGTCTTGGGTGAGATAGTGAGGCAGATGCTCGTCGAGTGCAGTGGCGTCGCCGTTGCACACCAACAATATCGTCACATTGGGTGACGAGCCAGTGGGAGGCTCTTCTTTTCTAAGTCTCCTGAAAAAAGGATTCATCAGTGGCGTGAGCAGGGCGGAGAGCAGTGCCACAGCACAAAGAATCAGTGTCAAGGAGTCAATGATGATCATAAATCTTCTGTGATATACCCAAGGGGCATTTTCCTGCAATTATAACGCGAGGCCATGATCTCACCATAGGCACCGGCTGAACGGATAGCAATCAGGTCGCCGCGACGGGTGGCATTCAGGTCGACAGACTTGCCGAAGACATCGCTCGACTCGCAGATCGGACCCACCACGTCATAGGTCTGGATGGCATCGTCGCTGCTGATGTTCTCTATTTTGTGATAAGCCTGGTAGAGCGCGGGGCGGATGAGGTCGGTCATGCCGGCGTCGACGATGGCAAACTGCTTGGCAGTGCCTTGTTTCACATACAAGGTGCGGGTGATGAGAGAGCCACACTGTGCCACAACAGCACGGCCCAGCTCAAAATGTAGCGTCTGGCCAGGGCGCAAACGAAGAAGTCGGGCGTAGGTGTCGAAATAGGCTTTGAAGTCGGGTAGGGGCACGCGGTTGGGGTGCTCATAGTCCACACCAAGACCTCCGCCCACATTGATGTTCTCTACCACGATCTTCTTTCTCTCCAACTGCTTCTGCAGGTCGTTGATGCGGTTGCAGAGGGCAGCGAAGTCGCCCATGTTAAGGATTTGTGAACCGATATGAAAATGCAGTCCCACAAACTTCACATGCTGCATCGCCTGAGCCTGTTCTATCACCGACTCCATGTCACGCATGGCGATGCCGAATTTGTTCTCAGCAAGGCCGGTGGTGATCTTGGCATGGGTATGGGCACCCACATCGGGGTTGATTCGGAAGGCGATGCGGGCTGTCTTGCCCATCTCGCCTGCCAGTTGGTTGATGACTTCCAGTTCCGCGATACTCTCCACGTTGAAGCAGAAAATCTCGCGCTTCAGACCAAGGCGTATCTCCCAGTCGCTCTTGCCCACACCGGCATACACAATCTTACGAGAGGGGAAACCCGCCTCGATGCAGGCCTGAATCTCGCCACCACTCACACAGTCGGCTCCAAGGCCTGCCTGACAGATGATGTTGAGCACTTTGGGGTTGGCATTGGCCTTGATGGCATAATGCACACAGAAACCCTCATGTTTCCCAGCCTCGTGGTTGATGGACTGAAGCGTCTCCCGCAGGAGCGCCGTGTCGTAGTAATAAAATGGTGTCTCTATTTCTTGGAATCGGTCTACAGGAAATTTCCCTTTCATCTTTATTTCTCGTTATTTTGTTACTACTCCCCACACCCTCAAGTCATTCGTCAACTCGTCAACTTGTCAACTCGTCAACTGATAAAAAGCTTATCACTCAGACTCTGCAGAGCGCGCTTCTTGTCTTGTTCCTTGACGAGGAATGAGATGTTGTAGTTGCTGCCACCATATGACACCATGCGCACTGGGATGTCTTTCATGGCGTCTAAGACCAGTGTCTCAAAGCCTAAGTTGCTCCAGTCGAGGTCGCCCACCACGCAGATGATGCACATGTGGGTGTCGACGGTCACGGTGCCATATTTCTTCAGCTCGTTGACAATGGGGGTGAGATAGGCATCGCTGTCGATGGTCACCGACACACCTACCTCAGAGGTGCATACCATATCAATGGGGGTCTGGTAACTCTCAAAGATCTCAAACACCTTGCGCAGGAAACCGGTGGCTAAGAGCATGCGTGAACTCTTGATCTTGATGGCGATGATGTTGTCCTTGGCTGCCACGGCTTTGATCTGACCACGCATGATCACATTGTCGATGATCGTGCCCTCAGCGTCGGGGTCCATCGTGCAGAGCAGACGCACAGGAATGCCGGCAAACTTGGCTGGCTGGATACAGGTGGGATGAAGGATCTTGGCTCCGAAGTAGGCCAACTCGGCGGCCTCTTCAAAGTTGAGCTGATGAACGGCCTCTGTTTGGTCTACGATGCGGGGGTCGTTGTTGTGCATGCCGTCGATGTCGGTCCAGATCTGTATCTCATCAGCATGGATGGCTGCACCTACCAAAGAGGCGGTGTAGTCGCTACCACCACGCTGCAGGTTGTCTACCTCGCCATAGGCGTTGCGGCAGATAAAACCTTGGGTGATGTACACCTGGTGGCCGTCATTCTCTTTCAGTATCGCACCGAGTTTGTCCTTGATATACTGGGTGTCGGGCTCTGAGTTCTTGTCGGTGCGCATGAAGTCAAGGGCTGACAGGAGCAGCACGTCGATGCCACACTCTTTCATGTAGTTGGTCACCATGTTGGTACTGATGACCTCACCTTGAGCCACGATGCTCTTCTCCTCAAAACTCGTGAAGAGGTCTTTGGTGAAGGAGCGAAGATAGTTGAACTCCTCAGCCAGGAATTCACGGGTGGCCTGGCGCCATTCCTCGGTGGCATAGAGCTCATTGACATGAGCCTCATATTTCTTCTCCAACGCGTTGATGACCTCATTAGCACCATCGGGGTTCTTCTTATAGAGATAGTCTGCGATCTCAAGCAGGGTGTTGGTCGTACCCGACATGGCTGAGAGCACCACAAAGGTGGGTTCTCCACTACGGGTGATCAGGTTGGTCACCGATTTCATTCTCTCTGGCGTTCCTACAGAGGTGCCGCCAAATTTCATTACGATCATATTTTATATAGGTGTTTTAATGGGTGGATGTTTAGTCTTTACTGTCTTCCGTCAGGTCCATCTGGCGGTATTCATGGGTCACGTCGGTGATATGACCGTCTTTGCAACGGTATACCGTACCGGGAAACTCGTCGAGAAGCTGTATGTTGTGTGTCGTCATGATCACGGCAGTGCCGTTCTCACGGATCTTCTGAAGCAGGCCCACAATGTGGCGGGCGGTTTCGATGTCGAGATTGCCGGTGGGCTCGTCGGCGATGATGATTTTGGGCTTGTTGAGCAACGCACGGGCGATGGCGATGTGCTGTTGCTCACCACCAGACAGCTCATGGGGCATTTTCTCCAGTTTGTCGAGCATACCAACAGCGGTCAATACCTGCTCGATGCGCTCCTTACGCTCTTTGCGCTTATTCCAGCCTGTGGCCTTGAGCACGAAGTCGAGGTTCTTGCGCACCGTGCGGTCGTGCAACAACTGAAAGTCCTGGAAGATGATGCCCATCTGCTTGCGAAGCGATGGCACCTCCTTGCGCTTAATCTTGTCAACGTCTACGCCCAGCACTTCAGCCTTCTCTGGCGACTGATGGTCGAGTTCGCAGTACATGGTCTTGAGCAGGGAACTCTTGCCAGAGCCTACTTTGCCGATGATATAGGCGAAGTCGCCCTCATTGAGTTGCAGGTCAACGTCTTTCAGTATCACGTTGTCCTCCTGCACAATATTTACTTTTTGATAATTGATCAGCATCGTTGTATATCTATTTTATATGGTTTTCACTCCTCATGAAGTCATTTGTCTGAACTCCTTCACTCCTTCACTCCTGAACTCCTTATGAAGTCATTTGTCTGAACTCCTTCACTCCTTCACTCCTTAAGAAGTCATTTGTCTGAACTCCTTCACTCCTCAACTCCTGAACTCCTGAGTTATTGCTTCTTCCACCCTGGGTCATGGCGCTCTTGCAATTCTTTGGCTAAGTCTTCGATTCGAAGGCCTTTGCTCGTCAGCAGCACGATGAGATGGTAGAGCATGTCAGAACCCTCGTAGACCAAACGGTCGTTGGTGCCATTGGTGGCCTCGATGACCAGTTCCAACGCCTCTTCGCCCACTTTCTGGGCCATGCGGTTCAGGCCGTCTTTGAAAAGACTGGTGGTGTAACTGCCCTCTGGCATCTCCTCATGTCGCTTCTCGATAAAGTCTTGCAGCTTGGAGAGAAAGAGCAGTGGATGGGTGTCATTGCGCTCGCCCCAACAAGTGTCGGTGCCGGTGTGGCAAGTGGGGCCTTGGGGGTGTACACGCACCAGCAACGTGTCGTTGTCGCAGTCGTTTTTGATGTCCACCAAACGCAGATAGTGGCCAGAGGTCTCGCCTTTGGTCCACAGGGTCTGGCGGCTGCGGCTGTAGAAGGTCACTAACCCCGTGCTGATGGTCTGGTCATAAGCTTCTTGGTTCATATATCCCAACATCAACACCTGACGTGTGTCAGCATCCTGGATGATGGCGGGAACCAGTCCGTCGGTTTTCTCAAAATCAATGTTCATGGCTTTATTGAACAATTATAGTTATTTTTCTTATTGTCAGTATTTTGTATGTGCTGTTAAAGTCTCACTTTGATGCCTTCTCCAGCTAAATATTGCTTCAATACGGGGATGGGTATCTCACCGAAATGGAAGACGCTGGCTGCCAGGGCGGCATCGGCTTGCCCCAGAGTGAACGCGTCACGGAAATGCTCCATGCTGCCAGCGCCACCACTGGCGATGACGGGGATGGGCAACAAGGCGCTCAGAGTCGCTAAGGCCTCATTGGCATAGCCTTGCTTCACACCGTCGTGGTTCATGCTGGTGAAAAGGATTTCGCCGGCACCACGGTCGCTCACCTCCAGCGCCCATTCTGTCAGTTTCCTTTCGGTGGGCAGACGACCGCCATTCATGTAGCATATCCACTCGCCGTCCTCCAAACGGGCGTCGATGGCGCAGACACACACTTGTGAGCCAAAGCGCCGGGCGATGTCATCGATGAGGGAGGGATGGCGCAGCGCAGCGCTGTTGACACTCACTTTGTCGGCTCCGGCGTAGAGCAGCCGCTCCACGTCGCCGATTTCGTTGACACCGCCACCCACCGTGAAGGGGATGTTGATCTCACGGGCTACGCGGGTCACCATCTCTGTGAAGGTCTTACGGCCTTCATGGCTTGCGGTGATGTCGAGGAAGACTAGTTCGTCGGCCCCTGCATCACTATAGGCTTTGCCCAGTTCCACCGGGTCGCCGGCCTTGCGCAGGTTTACAAAGTTGGTTCCTTTCACGGTCTCTCCGTCTTTCACATCAAGACAGGGTATAATTCTCTTTGCCAGTCCCATGTCAAATGATTTTGCTGATGTTGATATGTCCCTCATACCATGCTTTACCAAAGACCACAGCGGGGATGCCATGACGTTCCAGTTCCAGAATGTCTTCTTCTGATGACACACCGCCGCTGGCGATGAGATGGAGTGTGGGATAGGCGCGCATGATTTCGTCGTAAAGGGCGATGGCGGGACCATTGAGGGTGCCGTCTTTGGAAATCTCCGTACACAGCACGTTTTTCACGCCATGGTCGATGTATCGCTTGAGGAAGGGCAGGAGAGGCTGGGTGGAGTCTTCTTTCCAACCGTTGATGGATACCATGCCATGACGCACGTCGGCGCCAAGGATGATGCGGTCGCTGCCATACTGGCTGAGCCACGACAGGAAGAGGTCGGGACACGTCACGGCCACCGAACCGATGGTCACCATCGATGCACCGCAACGGAAGGCGGTCTCGATATCCTCACTGCTCTTGATGCCACCGCCGAAGTCGATGGTCAGGTGGGTAGACTCTGTGATGCGGCGCAACACCTCGGTGTTGACGATATGGTGCGACTTGGCTCCGTCTAAGTCTACCACATGCAGACGCTTGAACCCCAGTCGCTCAAACTCAGCGGCCACCTCTGCGGGGTCGCTGCTATAGACGGTCTTGGCGTCGTAGTCGCCTTTGGTCAGTCTGACGCACTGACCGTCAATGATGTCGATGGCGGGTATCAGTTCTATCATATCGTGGCGAAGGATGGATGGTTGGACGGGTCTTGGGCGATGTCGAGGAAGTGGCGCAGGATACGCTCTCCGGCAGCACCGCTCTTCTCGGGGTGAAATTGGGTGGCGTAGAAGTTGTCCTTGTGGATGGCCGCACTGTAGGGATGGATGTAGTCGGCGGTGGCGATGGTCCACTCACACAGGGGCACGTAATAGCTGTGCACGAAGTAGACAAACTGTCCCTCAAGACCTTCCATCAGCGGAGTTTTCACGTCCTTGAGCTCATTCCAGCCCATGGCGGGTATCTTCTCGGAGTGCTGGCGGGGCTCAAATCGCTGTACATCAATGTCGAAAATGCCCAGACAGGGGGTGTCGCCCTCCTCAGAGTGGCGACAGAGCAGCTGCTGACCGATACAAATGCCTAAAACGGGCTGTCGCAGCGACCGTATCACTTCGTCTAAACGATGGCTGTGCAGGTAGTCCATTGCACCGCGCGCCTCACCCTGTCCGGGGAAAAGCACACAGTCGCTCCCGCACAATGTCTCGGCGTCATCGGTGAGGATGGGCTCCACACCTAAGCGCGAGAGGGCGTTGATCACGGAGTAGACATTGCCCGCATTGTATTTCACGATAGATACTTTCATGCTTTTGCGCTCAACTGAAAATGATGGTCTTATTGCGATAGGTGAGAATCTTACGCTGGATATGCTTCGTCACAGCCCTTGACAGCACGATCTTCTCCAAGTCACGGCCTTTGAGCACAAGGCTCTCAGGGGTGTCTTTGTGGGTAATCCGTACCACGTCTTGCTCGATGATGGGACCGGCGTCAAGGTCGGTGGTCACATAATGGCTGGTGGCGCCGATGATCTTCACACCACGCTTATAAGCCTGGTGGTAGGGCTTGGCTCCTATAAATGCGGGCAGGAACGAGTGGTGGATATTGATGATGTGGTGGGGGTAGGCGTTGATCATGTTCTCAGTGATGATTTGCATGTAGCGCGCCAGCACAATGAAGGTGACTTTCTTCTCGCGCAGAAGGGCCATCTCCGCTGCCTCCACTTCGTCCTTGTTGGAGTGGTCTTTGTTGATGGACCACACATAGTAGGGTATATCAAACTGTTCGGCGATATAGCGCAAGTCTTCATGGTTGCTGATGATGCAGGGGATGTCCACCTCCCACTCACCAGCCTTGTAGCGGGCCAGCAGGTCATAAAGACAGTGGCTCATTTTGCTCACAAAGATGGCCATCCGAGGACGGACATCGTTGAAGTAGAGGTTGAACGTCATGTCATACCTCTGCGCATAGAGCGTGGTGATATAGTCATGGATCTTCTCGCGCGGAACGAGAAAATCGGTCAAGTCCCATTCAATACGCATGAAGAACACGCCATCTTGACGGTCTACATACTGGTCAAGGTATAAAATATTGCCTTTGTTGTCGGTGATAAATTTGGTCACTTCCGAGATGATGCCCTGCTGGTCGGGGCAGTGCAAGAGGAGTATAGCAGTCGATTTCATCTTTTTTTAGTTGACAAGCAGACGAGAATACGAGTAGACAAGATGATGGTCTTGTGGTCCTCGTTTCCCTCGTCCTATCTTGTGTTATCAAATTTGAAGATGCAAAGGTACTAATTTCTTGCCATTTTAAAACATCTATCCGTGCAAATTTGTATTTTTAACATCAAAATGTGTGTTCTTATATGTCTTTATCTGACAACTTGCGTGAATTCAGGCTTGGCGCCTGCCTCTTTTCCTACTGTCACAAAGATGGTAGAGGTGACCTCTGTGCTGTCTGGAGCCATGCTCTTGACGGTGTACTGGTAGTCGGTGCCGTCAGGAGTCTCACGCTTGCCTACGGTGGAAGGGGTGCCAAGAGGGAATTGGTAGTCGGAGCAGGCGGCGTCGAAAATAGCTTTCTCCTCTTCTGTCACGGGTTGCTGGGCGGAGTAGTCGGGCAATGGCTCTACTGTGCCTTCAATGTACCCGTTCTCTTTCAAAAAGCGGTCCAGTTCTTTGGCGGCAGAAGCCACTCGGGCCGTGCGCACACCATATCCTGCCTTGATGTTGGCCTTGGGGAGGGCTTTCTTCAGGGCTTCTGTAGAGGTGTTAAGACCTCCACTGCCGAAGGTGCAGAAAGGAATGATAGTCTTGCCAGCAAAATCATTTTCCTTGACAAGGGTGGCTATCGGCATGGCGTAGTTGCCAAACCAGATTGGGTAGCCAAGGAAGATGACGTCGTAGTCGGAGATTTTAGACTTGAGTGGTTTGAGCGCGGGTGTCTCTCCGCTCTGCATCTCACGCTGGCCACGCTGAATGGTCTCCTGGAAATTGCCGGTATAGGGTACTTCAGCCTCGATGCATTCGATGTCTGCACCAAGCTGCTTCTGCAGTTCTTCTGCCACTGTTTTTGTGGTCCCTGTCTCTGAATAGTAGAGTACTAAAGGTTTTTGGGCACAACCAGTGATGATGGATGTGATGACGGCCATAGATAATAATAGTTTTTTCATGATGGTATGTTTTTGATGATTGTGATTCTGAAGTTTGCCTACAAAGTTAATATGGTTTTTTCAAAAAAACTATACTTGGTGGTATCTTTTTATCAAAAAAAATAGTACATTTGCATGGTTGAATAGAGATTAACATCAATTACATCATATGAAAATATTAGGTAATTTGGTATGGTGGCTGTTTGGAGGACTGGAGGCTGCCATCGGATATTTCACCGGAAGCCTGGCCATGGCATGTACCATCATCGGCATTCCCGTCGCAATGCAGACCTTCAAAATAGGATTGCTCTGCCTGTGGCCGTTTGGCTCTACTGTGACAAATACGCATAGTCCCACAGGGTGTATACGAATACCACTCAATATCATTTGGCTCATCTTCGGTGGACTGTGGGCATGGGCAATGCACATCCTCTTCGGTGTGCTGCTCTATATCACGGTCATAGGCATACCCTTTGGCAATCAGCATTTCAAAATGGCGGGCCTCTCACTGGCTCCATTCGGCAAAGATGTGAAGCTCGGGGCAACGCTTCTGTTACTGCTCTTCCCCATGGCCGCTCTGTCGCAAAATGGTGAACCCAACGAAGAGGGCTGGTCGCCTATGTCGTGTACGAGTATCATGGTGGGTAAGAACGCCTCGGCCGATGGGTCGGTGATGACTTCGCACACCTGCGACTCATGGTATCGCACATGGATGCGCATGGTGCCCGCACGTGACCATGCCAAAGACACGGTCACAGCCATCTACGACGGTCGGATGCACACACAGAGCGCGCAAGACAGCACCAAAATGTATCGCAAAGGGGTCATCCCTCAAGTGCGGCATACCTACCGTTATTTAGACACGGCTTACCCTTGTCTGAATGAAAAACAACTGGCCATCGGCGAGACCACCATCTCTGGACGGGATACCTTGCAAAACAAAAAGGGCATGTTCATGGTAGAGGAGCTGGAACGCATCGCACTGGAGCGATGCACCACTGCCCGTGAGGCCATCCGCCTGATGGGCGACTTGGTAAAAAAATATGGATATGGAGACAGTGGCGAGTGCCTCACCGTGGCGGATAAGAATGAGGTGTGGATATTTGAGATCTTTGGAGAGGGACCGAAAAAGATAGGTGGCGTGTGGGCAGCCGTGCGCATCCCTGACGATGAGATAGCGGTGTCGGCCAATATCTCTCGCATCTCAACCCTTCATTTGGACGACAAAGACCACTATATGGCTTCTGACAACGTCTTTGAGGTGGCAAAAAACCTCAAACTCTGGGACGGGAAAGAACCTTTCTGCTTCTGGAAAGTCTACAGTGGAGGCAATTACTTCAAAGAGAAGAAAAACTATAGCGTGAGAGAGTTTTATATCATGAACACACTCGCTCCCTCTTTGCACCTCAGCGACACGGTAGAGAATCTGCCATTGAGCGTAAAGCCTGACCAGAAAGTCAGCGCAGAACAGGTGATGCGACTCTTGGGAAGCTACTATGAGGGCACTGCCAAGAATCTGAGCGGCAGACATCTCATACCCAATCCTAAACGGAAGGATAAAAAGGGAAAGGTGGTGGAAAGCGAGCCGGATAGCATCGTGTCGCCATTCTCCAACCCCTGGATGAGGCCGGACGAAATCAATATGTATTACGCCATGGGCGACTCGGTCATGAAAAACATACGCACCGTCAGCGTGCCATGGTGCGCTTATAGCTCGGTCATACAGTTGCGCTCATGGCTCCCCGACGAGGTGGGCGGCGTGGCATGGGTGGCCTTAGACAATCCCGGTGAGAGTCCTCGTTTCCCCATTTTCAGTGGCGCGACCGAACTTCCGCCGATGCTACAGATCTGTGGGCAGCATACCGACCGTGATGATGCCGCCCTCTGGCATTACCGCAAAGCCAACCGCCTGGCTACGGTCAGGTGGGGAACCTACCGAAAGATAATAGAGACAGAACGCGACTATTTCATAGAGAAAGGGATGCGCGAATTGCCTTTCGTAGAGCGCACCTGGCAAGACTTGCACACCACTGACCCGAAGAAGGCGGAGCAAATGCTCAATGGTTATACTGCCGACTTTTTTGGCGCCACCATCCAGCGATGGGATGACATCGCACGGAAATTGTGGCGCCAAACATGGACAGGATTCTAAAAGGTCTCACATCGTCACCTTCCACTTCTCCGCTTTACACCTTTCCTCCTTTCACCTATTGCACAATGTCTTTGAGCTGCATGAGATAGGTGTCGTATTGTTTCTCAAAAGGATGGAAGGGGGTAGGGATGGTCTGTGGGGCTTTGAAGAGTTCGCTCACTATTTGGGGCAGGTGGCGGCTGTCTACACGATAGAGGTAGAAGTCTCCTTGCACCGTTCCCGTTTGTTGGGCGATCACAGGAAATGCTGTGCGTGCAAACTTGGGACCTTGTCCCGAAACGGCGGCATTGTAAGTCAGGATGATACCTTCGTCGGTCTGCTCGAAACTGACATTACCATTCTCGCAAAACAGCAGGATGCCGTCGCCTGACTCATCGGTCAGGAGGGCGGCGTCCACACCACGGCGATTGCCCTCGAAATAGAGGTCGTCTTTGTGCAGTGACCAAAATCCATATTGTCCGGCACGATAACGCCCTGGATAGGTGGGCATCATACCATGGCCTATCCATTGTACACGGTCGATTTTACGATCGAGAAGGAATGCAATGCCCAGTTCAGAAAGGAAGGTGTCGGTGGTGTCGGGAGTGAGCGTGAAACTGACATGGGTGGCATGGCCCGCCGGCTCGGTATGGATGGAGGCTGATGCGGGTCCTGTGGATGTGCCATCGGCCGGCATCCGAAGCAGGTATTTCTCTATGCGTTTGTCGGCCACACGGAGCTTTTCACACATCGTGGCTTTACGGCCGACCCGGATATAGACACTGTCGGTGCTGAACGGTGCCCTGGTATCTACGTCCAGACTCTCCAAGAAACGTGTGGTGAGTGCGTGGGGACGGATGGGCACAATTTGGTCGTTGATGGTTCTGCCATGGCTGTCGGTGATAGCCAGTGTGAGCAGGCAGATGCGGTTGAGGTCGGCGCTCGGAGGCAAGGGCAGTGTGTAGGTCGTCGTGCTGCGTGCGGGACAGTCTGGGGAGAATGCTCCACTGGCAAGGGTGTCGCGGTCGGCAGACAGCCACCAGTGGAACGTGACCTGGTCTTTCAGATTGATGAAGTCATAGCGGTTGCGCACGTGAAGGCAAAGGTGGTCGTCATCGGGCATAAGGATGCTGTCAGTCACCGCGGCCTGGGCGTAGTTGTGACGTAACTCATAATAGTTGGGCAGCGGGGTGCGGTCGGCATAGAGCAGACCGTCAGTGCCTTTGTTACCATACATCTCAAAACCACCATGACGGGTGGTGAAGACTCTTTCCTCATAGCCATAGCGGTCTTGGAGGGGGGCGGCGAAGGGCATGCCTTGGTCTACCCATTCCCACACACTGCCACCAACTATCCATGGTGTGCGCTCGATGATTTCCCATTGCCGGTCGTGGTCTTCAAGGGAAATACCCAGCGTGTGGCAGTATTCTGTGAAGATGACAGGACGGTCGGCTCGTTGGTAAAAGTCGGCTATCTGTGAGGTGGTAGGGTAGTGAGGGGCGTAAATGTCGGCCACTGGTGGAAACTGATAGTCAAATTTCCTGAAATAACTGCCTACTTGTGGATAACAGATCGGGCGCGTCGGGTCTAACTCTTTCTTCACGTAGTCGCCCAGACGGATGCAGATGTCTGTCAGCGGATTCTCGTTGCCCAAGCTCCAGAGCAGCACCGAGGCATGGTTCTTGTCACGTCGGATGGTGGCCTGGGCACGTTGCTGCAAGATGGGATAAAATGTACTGTCGGAGAGGTTCTTGTCGCCAAAACCGAAAGGCACCTCGTCGATGACGTAGAAGCCGAGCGAGTCGGCCAGTTCGTAGAAACGTGGTTCACGGGGATAGTGTGAGGTGCGAATATAGTTGACCGAGGCTTCTTTCATGAGCCGCATGTCTTTCAAAGTCAAGGTGTCTCCGATCACTTTCACCGTCCGTGGGTCTGTCGAATGACTGGTCACACCGCGTAACTTGATGGGGTGTCCGTTCAGTTTCAGGATATTGCCATCGATGGTGAGTTCTCTGAAGCCAAACCGATGGTCAAACGATTGAATCACCTGACCACGATGTCTCAACTGGGTGCGCAGGGTGTAGAGATAGGGGGTCTCGGCTGTCCAGAGATAGGGACGCTCCACATGATCATGCCCCACCAACCTGCCTTGGGCATCGTAGATGTCGTGCGTCACCAGGGTCTGTTTGTCTGCATGGGCAATTTTCGTGTCCACCTCTACGTCACCATTGTTATGGGTGCGAATAGTGAGGTCTGACAGGTGAATCTTCGGGACGGCCATGAGGATCACGTCTCTGAAGATACCGTTGGGTGCCCAGTCGTCATTGTAGTCGAAGTCGCTGCCTTTGTATTGTGAGATGACGCGAAGGGCCAAGTGTTGTACGCCGCTTGTTTTTTTATTCTTTGTCAGATAGGGGGTGATGTCAAAGAGGGCTGTGTTATAACCTGAGCGCCATGACCCGGCATAATGGCCGTTGACCCAAAGGTCGTAGCCATAGAGCACGCCGTCAAAACGCAGAATGATACGCTGTCCTCTCCATGACTCTGGTACGACGAATGTGGTGCGATAATAGCCTGTCAGAGCTTGAGGACTGTCATATTTAGGTTGACAAAACCCATAGGCTTCCCAACAGCCTGGCACGGGGATTGTGCCCCATGTGCCATCTGTCTTAGGCACGCTCATGTCATCTGTAATACCCTCAATCACTTTGAGTTGCCACTCTCCGTTCAGACTTTGCTTGAACGTGGGGTCGGTCACGGGCAGGATCTCTTGAAAGGCATCTCTGACTTGTCCGTACACAAAGAAGTGACACAGGCACAACAGCAGCGTCAGTGCTTTTCTTCTCATAGTTGTTTGTATTGAAGGTCGATTTTCGTGTATTTACGCTCCTGACCGTTGTTCCAGTGCTCCATCAGTCCTAAAGGCTGTTGAAGGGGTTGACCGTCTTGCTGATAGACCGTGCCGCTGACGGGGTGGGGGATTGTTGCTGCCTCGCGCAGGTATTCGTCGCAGTAGTTCAGACTGCCAAACTCTGGCCATTCACTGATCAGCAAGTCCATTCCCACAGCGTCGCAGGCCACCTCGTCTTGTGAGGCGATGACAGAGCAGCACCACTCGCCGTTGAACGGAGGCTTTTGCCATTTGGGGTCGGGGGCACCGTTGACATCTCTCGACCCGTAGGTGCCGTCGATGAGAAAGAGCATACATTTCTGACCCAGATGTGGGTGTGAGATGAAGTCGACGAAAGTCTTATAGCCAGGCTTGCCGTTCCGCTTGTCGGCACTGAAATGCTCATGGGCGTTTTGCCGCCATATCAAAGCAATGTCAGTGGCGCCATACCAGTTTTTAGTGGTGAGGGTCACGCCCGGGCCGGTATGGGTCTTGAGCAGGGCGCTGTTGATAAGGTAGTCGGCGTCGACGATGCATTTGGCCAGACCACGGGCCAGTTTGCCGTTGTCGGCGGAGTATTTGATTCGCTCTGGATAGTATTCGCATTTCTGTCGGCCATCGCCGCCGATGTGGTCGATGAATGTGACGTCCGGAAACTCCCTATATACTTTGTTGTAAATGCTGTCGGTGATGGCGCGGCTGGGTTCGCAGAGATTGATGTCGCAAGGCGAGACACCACCGTCGTTAACCATCGATCGCACTAAGGACAGTGTGATGAAAGGGGAGGAGTTGAGCTCTATCGTGTCGTGATGGGTGATGGCATTGTTGAGGTTGAGCTTGACAGCGATTTTCTCGCCGCGTTTGTAACCTTTGTTGCCACGGCCATGTGTCTTGTTGAAATGTTTGAAGAGGGCTTTCCAAGCTTTCTTGGCAGTAGCCTCGCCAGTCAACTGGATGACGGCTTCTCTGATCATCGCGTCGGCTTTGGCCTGGTCGTTCCAGCGGTCTTCCACCCATAGTCCGGTGCGGCCGTCCCATTGAGCCACGCCAGGAGAGTGAATCCATGCCACGCGTCCTGGATGGATGCCGCGGCCTATGCCTATCGGCTCATTAGGCGCCACGAAAAGTTTGGGATAGCGTGCGTGATATTCTCCGAAAAACAGTGCGTCTCGGTTGACGGCCTGGTCTAAGGGCTGGATGGTGGTCGATGGTCCCAGGTCGGGCTGTTGCCATGACCTGAGTTGCCACACCAGGTGGCCTTCGGCATCTATCTCAATGGCTTGCACTGGGGCGTTGGCAGTGTCCATTGGGGTCTTGTTCCATTCATTATACCAGTTGTTGATAAGGGTATGCCCATTTTTCAAGCGCACGGATTTCTGCGGTTGGGTCACACCGAGACTGGTCGTGTTGAACTCCCACACCGTCTGTCCTAAACGGTTCACTTCCTGTATCAATCCCTTGCGGCCGGTGATGAGGATGTTGCCTTTGGGCAGTTCCACCGCCGACCATGGCAACATGCCACTCCAACGGGCCACTTCTTTGCCGTAGCAGTTGTACTCACTCACACAGCCCATCCCCATGTTGGCCACCAGCAGGGTGCCGCGAGAGGTGAGACGGGTGTTACGGAACTGTCCATGGACAGACCCTTTCTCTTGTACAGGCAGCTCAAACTCACGAACGATTTTGGTGGAGGGAATCTCCATGACGACGGCCTTGGCGGGCCGGCCGTTTTGAATAAACACTACATGGGTGCGACCAATGGGTTGGATGGTGTGTATCTCGCATCCTTCGGGGGCGGCATACTGCCAGATGGTCTCACCTTGCTGGGTGATTTCGGCGATGCCGTATTGGTGGGCCATCATGATATGCCCATCGGTCATCAGAATGGCGTCGCTGATCTCGCCACGCCTTTGGTGGTCTTCGTATGCCCAGTCCACTTGACCGTCTTTGACGATAAACATGCGCATACGCTTACTTTGTCCGGCATAAAAGAAGTCGTGCTGATGGAGATCTCTGTTGGTCTCTTGTGCTGACAGCCCCGACAATACTATCAGCAACAGCAATAGCAAAAACATTTTTTTCATCGTAGTTCTTTTTTGTTTTTTTGATTGGTTTCAGTCGCGTTTGTAGATAGGTCGGGTTTATCAACGGCAAAGTTACGAAAAGTCGAGCGAAGAACAAAATGAATTCATTCATTTTTTATTCCGAGACAGAGTAACTTCGCTGATTTATTAGCAAAGTTACGAAAAGTCGAGCGAAGAACACGATTTTGTCCTTAAGCGGACAAAATCTTCAGAATTCATTCATTTTTTATTCCGAGACAGAGTAACTTCGTTGATTTAATATATTCATTCTTATTTTCTGCATTTATCCTATCAATTTCATCACTGTTTTGTTTCTTTTTTTCCATAACTTTTTATATATTTGTGGCGACCTAAACATTATCGTGTCTTACCAAATACTATTATTATGATCATCGAAGTCATTATTATTTCTCTGATAGTCGCCATCATCTTGACGGTTGTGTTTTGGAAAAGAAAGGGTGGGAAAGAAGAGGTCTCTGACTATGTAGAGCCTTCTTATCACCCCAGTGGAAAACAATGGGTGTTTAATGGCATCCTCGACATAGAGAATCCACCAAAGGACCACCAGAGTCTTGTCAACTATCCCGAGCGGATACAGTTGATGACCCGCAAAGGCTTCATGCTGTTTGAAATGCAAGTGAGTCAGGACACTCTCACCACCGATGATGTGGGAGTATATGATGTGCGGATCATCAGGCAGCCCGACTCTTCTGTGGCGGTCGCTCACGGAGACAAAATCATCGGACATTTGAGAACCGCCCCCGACAGGCTCTCCCGTAAAATGGATGAGAATAAACAAGTGAGGGCCTACGCATTCATTGCATCCCGCAAGACGAAAGAGGGTAAAGACTGTTTTTATGGCGATGTGTGTATTGGGTGATACGGCCTATTGGGCTTCCTTCTTTGATAGAATAATATTTGCCAAACAAACAGCGTATTCTGTTTCTGTGTCTATGGGTTGCCATGACAAGGTATAGCTTACTATCGCATACCTTACTTCATAGCCTTTGTTGGTCCACTCTTTCAGCTTGTCTTTTCCAGAAGAAGACAAAGCGGCAATATAGGAATCTTGTCCGTCTAGCAAAAAGCCGTTATCATATCGTAAATAGTCACCACTTCTGAGACGGAGTACAAAGTCCTTGCGGGCTTTGAAAAAGTCGAGCCAAACATCGTGCATATTCAGTGCTATCGCTATGGATGAATACTGAATTGGAGGTTTCGTCACAAGGAAAAGGTTTCGCTTGGCACGTGTAAGGCCTACATAATAGGCTCTTAGATCGTTGATGTCTCTTCCACTTGGTATGGGTGACAAAAGATAAACGGTATCAAACTCACGCCCTTTTGCCTTATGGATGGTACTCACAAAAACAGAATGGCTATCCGCAGCAATAAAATCTTCTATGTTAGACTCGAAAATAAATTCACTCAAGTCACTATAATAATAGGTTTTATGAGTAACTTCAAAGTCTGTGAAGAAATGCTGCATAATACTCAGGCAGGTGCTGGAACTATATGTTTCCAGTGTGCGTCGTTTGGCTTCATTCCATCTTTCTTTCGATATAGAAACATCTTCTTTTTTCCCGAGTTGTTTAAGAAAATAACGCACTTCTGCAAGGTTGCCAAAACGGAAGCCACCCATCGATTGTGCTACTGTGGCATGCAAACCACGCTGCGCTAATTCAAAAGCGACCTGCATCGTTTCCTCATTGGTGCGGGTGAGTATCGCTGTATTTCCATCAATATTTATTTCTCCATCCAGAAGTGATTCCAATTGCTTCACTTGGCCTTCTTCATCAGTCACCGAACGAATCGGCGTTTGTTTCATGCGGCCAGGTATGCGCCGTACATAACGGTTGGCACAACTGACAATCTTTTTTGACGAGCGATAATTGTCAGTCATCTCGTATAACTTGGTGCCATTCTTGTTGAGGAGCGATTGCATGTATTTTGAATCAGAACCACGGAATGCATATATATTCTGATCGTCATCACCGACAGCTATCACACGCATCTCTTCGTTCTGTTGCATCAAGGCTTCTGCCAATCTGTAATCATCCTGCCCCATATCCTGTGCCTCATCAATGACAAGCACGCTCTTGGCAATCTTCGATGGCTCGACCTCTCCTCTTTCAATCATTTGGGCAGCATGGAGCACCACATCTTTTACCTCGTCTAAATTGCCTTGTTTACCTATCAGGTCGAAACTATAGGAATGGAATGTCTTGATATCCACATAGTGCGCAGCGTTGCCTACCAAACCAATCAGCCGTTTCTTGAATTCTGTAGCGGCTGCCCTGGAGAATGTAAGCATCAATAGTTGTTCATGCTTCACATCCTCAAGCAATAGAAGCGAAGCCAGTTTATGTACCAATACTCGTGTTTTGCCACTTCCTGGACCTGCTGCTACCACAATATATTTTGACTGATTGTCATTGATGATCTCGCGTTGTAGTTTGGAGAGTTCGCCGAAAAGTTGGTGGTATCTGGTAGGGGTAATGTTCAGGCTTATTTGAGCACGTCGTTCTTCTTTAAAATAATGATTGATGAACTTACGGAAGTCCATTGTGAAATAGTCGTTGACAAAACGCAGGGCAGCATGATAGTTACGTACCATCAGGTTGGCATACTCGCCGACAATATGAATCTGTCGGATGCGCTGTTTGTAGAATTCATCTAAAAGGCGATATTGCTCTTTGCTATATCTCAAACGACGGTCTACCATACGATCTATCTGCATGGTATTATAAATCACGATAAAGCCACCTTCTATCTTCACAAGCTCTGTCTTGGTGAGATAAAGCAGTGCTTCTTCAATGTCGGCAATGGTGGGTTTCTCCTGAGGGGCAAACATCGCCACTTCTTTGTTTGCTATGTACTTTTTAAGCAGTTCGACGATGGAGAAGTTCACCAACGTCATATCTTTACTATTGTCTTTTCCAGCAATGAGCGTTTCAACAATAAAGTTGCAAATGTCCATTCGTCGTTCAAAACGAGTCATTGAGACTTCATGTGAAGTCTGTAAACGGACACTTAAACTGTCGCTGAAGCCATGTTCTTGTTTGAGTATATAGCCTTCTAACGACAGGAAATGGAGTAGTCTCCTCAGGCGTTTGATGTTTGAATAGGTAAGGCCGGATTTCAGCGCATCCTCGTTTAGCTCTTTATAGCTGATTCTTAATGTTTCCTCTCCAAATCGTTGCAAAAGGAATTTTTCTAACTTTAGAATAAGTTGCAGAGTATGAAGGGTAGTGCTTTTGGAAATCCACGCTTGCATGTCACGGGTGTCTGCCAACAAACCCTCCTGACGCATCAGGTTAATGTTTCTGATCACTGTCGCCTTGTTCATTCCAAGGATGTCGGCCAGATAGTCCACACGACTCTCGGCTTCAGCACCACGACCTTTTGCGGTGGCACGTGCACTGATAAGCGAGTGAATAATACGAGCAGCTTCCTCGCGCGAATGTTCATCAAAAAGAGGGGAAACGGTCAACTTGTTTCTTGCCTCATCCATATTTTTCACAATGATTCCCGTCGCAAAGATTTGGGGCGAATTGCTGCCTCTTTTTATGAATTCAGCTTCTTCCAATGCGGCGATGGCTGCCTTCACTCGTGTTTCTATGTCAATAATATCGTCTCCCCATCCTGCCTGCCTCGCGATGTCCAATGGTGAACAACTCACATGATTTCGTTTAGAGGTAAGCTCTTTGATAGCTTTCCATACCTGCTGGATTTCACTGATACTAAGCTTGGTCTGATTGAGGAGTATGAAGTGCTTGTCAAGGTCACTGTCGGTATATAACACATAGCACTCAGCTTGCATTTGTGGGTCTCGCCCCGCACGACCCGCCTCTTGCACATAATTCTCCAAAGAGTCGCTGATGTTGTAGTGTACCACCATTCCCACATCTTTCTTGTCAACACCCATACCAAAGGCAGAAGTCGCTACAATCACATCTGCATTTCCGCTCATAAAGTCATTTTGATTCTTCACCTTTTCAGATGCTTCCATCTTACCGTTGAAAGGCAATGCTCTTATACCATCGCTGAGCAAATGCAGAGCCAACTCACGGGTATATCGAGTGCGGGAAACGTATACTATGGTAGGACAATGATGACTTAGTATGAGCGAGCGTAGCAGATTGTATTTCTCATCGGCAGTATCTGCATGTAGGACAGAGTAGCGTAGATTTTTTCGCTCCGCATTAGCAGCAAAAACGGTCAACTCTATACCAAGCTTCGTCCTGAAATAGTCGCAAATATCGCTGATGACCTTTTGCTTGGCAGTTGCCGTAAAACAAGAAACCGCAATAGGCTGGCTCTGATGCTTCTTTTCTTGCAATTCATGGATGAAATCGCCGATATAAAGATAGTCCACTCGAAAATCATGTCCCCATGCAGAGAAACAGTGGGCTTCGTCAATCACAAAGCGTACAACATATCTATTGATTAACAGTCGTTCGATGGTCTTGGAGCGCAACATCTCAGGGGCAATATAGAGAAGGTTGGCTTTGCCCTCAGCAACCTGTTTGATGGCAGTCGCACGTTCGATAGGGTCAAGCAGTCCATTGATAGTCACGGCCTCACTGATGCCTCGTGCTGCCAAATTGTCTACCTGATCTTTCATCAAAGACTGCAAGGGTGAAATAACCACTGTCAGCCCATGAGTGTTCCGACCAGCCATCAAGGCTGGTAATTGAAACGTGAGACTTTTGCCGCCCCCAGTAGGGAAAATAGTCAATAATGACCCTCCTTGAACAGCTAATTCCACGGCTTGCTGCTGCATTGGCACCCCGTCAAAAGTGCGAAACTCTTCATAACCAAAGAATTCTTTTAGACCGCTGTGAGCATCTGTTCGTAGATGGCAATAACTACAGTCTCCACATGACGTGTTACGCAATAGGTTCATCACATTGACCACCTGTGGATAGTTGCGTATCACCCATGCGGGAGTGATGGAGAAAAGGTCGTCAGCACCAATTACAGCCAGACAATAGGCCAATTCTATAGGGTACTGTCTAGATAACATCTTAAAGTCAGCATGGCTACATAGCTTTCCCTCAAACTCCTGAAGGACCAATGTCGTCCAGTCTGTAGGGTGGTTTATATGGTCATCTGACAAATCAAGTGCAGAGGAGGAAAGATAGTTGATGTATTTGAAGAATCCTTCAAATTCGGGTGAATGATGAAGCAACAGATAGTAGATTTTCTGTCTGTTGACAGTTAATAGGTTCCAAGCTGCGATCTCATCATTCAGTAAGTCGCGGGCTTTCATCGAGTCATTCACAGGATTGTTTAGTTCATCCACCTGCAATTTGTCATCTTTTACCAAATGGTGATAGGGATGTTTGGGAAATAGTAGGGGGGAGAGAAATAGGGTGTCAACAATCGTGTGATGTTCTCTCAAGGGAGTGTATTTCAGATCATGTTGTATGATGTTATGCCCACATATCGTTTCGCATTCTGACACAAAGGCATCGAAGGTTGCTCTGGAGTGGGTGTGCAATACAGCGCCATCCTCCCTCACCGCACCAAAGTCAGCCACATGCTTCGTTTGCGGATCGACCTCTGTATCAATGAATACTATCATATTTTATATCAATTGCCCGTTCATATTCTACTGCGACAGTTTCTTGATGCGTCGCTTGGCCTCTTTGGCACCAGGGTACAATTCGAGGGCTTTTTTATAGTTGGCAATGGCGGCATCGATGATATGCTCTTTCTCACAGTCTTTGCCCAACAAGATATACTCTGCGGCGAGTTTTCTGAGAAATTTTTCTTTGTTGGCCATTTCCTCTTTCAGACGTCTGTTTTCCTCATTGACCATATTGAGGTGAGTGAGCTTGCGCCGGATGAGGCGTTTGATGGCTGGTTTCTCTATGTCATAACGGTGGTGAATGGCCTTAAAGAAAGAGTCGAGGAAAACCTCGAAATCGCCTTTGTTAAAGGCCATTACAGCGTCATGATACTCCTTGTCGGCCATCGAACTGGCCAAGGCATTCTGAATGAGCCGCTGATTGTTGTAACTGGTGGCAAACTTGATGACTTCACGACTCACAAAGATGTCGCGCATCTGGATAGGCTCCTTCAGTGTGATGCCTTCCAACGAGACACAACGGGAGAGGGCTACGTATGTCTGGCCGCAGGCAAAGGCTCCTCCAGAGAAGTCGATGTTGACATGTTGGAACGTCAGTCCCTGACTTTTATGAACGGTAATGGCCCAGGCGAGTTTGATGGGAAATTGGATAAACCGCCCTATTTCGTCTTCTTCTATCTTCTGCTCTTTCTCGTTGTACGTGTAGCGCATATTACTCCAGAAGTCGCGCTCCACCTCATACTCGTCGCCTTTTTCCGTCATGACAGTCAAGATGATGTCGGTCTCGTCGGTCGTGTCAATGGCGGTGATGACTCCCAGGGTGCCATTGACCCACCGGTGGTCCATGTCATTTTTGATAAACATCACCTGTGCCCCCACTTTGATTTCAAGAAGCAGAGAGGTGGGCAGGCTGCTCTCAGGAAACTCGCCTGTCAGTTCTCCTTTCAAGATGATTTTGTCGCCGGGCAGGTCCTGCAACCGCTGTTCGTTGATGTAGTCTACTGTGTCGCGCCGTGTGGAGAGGGTGATGGATAGTCCGTCTGTTTCTTGCTGCTCCTGTTGTCCTACCCTTTGGTTAAGGATGTTGAGGTCATTTCCATCCACTTGGTTGACCCTGATTTTGTCGAGCAGGTTGATGAAGTGACTGTCGGTCTGCCTGTAAACCTTTTTCAGTTCGATGCTCACCAGTTGCATCTCTTTGAAAACCTTGGCGTCGAAGAAAAAGAAAGAAGGATAAAAAGGTCGCAGCAGTTGACGGTCTTCTTCCTTGACTACGGGTTCAAGCTGATAGATATCTCCAACGAAAAGCACCTGTTTGCCACCAAATGGCTCATGATGGTTGCGGGTATAGATACGGAGAACCTTGTCCACAAAATCGATGATGTCGGCTCGGACCATGCTGATCTCGTCGATGATAATGAGGTCGACCTCGCGGATGATTTTGCGTTTGGCCCCCGTGTATTTCAGCGTGTCGCGGATGTTTTTCTCTGAAAACTTGGTGTCGGTGGGCAGAATGGGGTGGAAGGGGATTTTGAAGAAACTGTGCAAAGTGACACCACCGGCGTTGATGGCCGCAATGCCAGTAGGCGCCAGCACCACGTGCTTTTTCTTGGTGTTGGCGCAGATATATCTCAGAAAGGTGGACTTGCCCGTTCCGGCTCTACCTGTCAGGAAAAGCGAGCGGTGAGTGTATTGGACAATCTGTAGCGCATTCTGAAACTCTGGATTGTCGGTGTCAATATGTGGTGAGTCTGTATTCAATTTTCAGAAGTCATACATGTTGTCTGGCGAGGTGGGCGGATAGGGGTTACTCTCATGAGGAGACGCCTCGGCGGGTGGTGGTGGGTCATACACGTCGAATTCGGGAATGTCCTGCTCGTCGAGGGTGTCAGTCTCGTGGGAGATGGGGACGTAGGCGGGTTTGTTGGTGCAGTTAACCAAATCGGTGTTGATGTTCTCGCCACCGGGAATCACGAAATGGGAAACATAATTGGCAAACTCGCTTTTGCTCAGAACACCGATGAGGAATCTGCCGCAGATGGGCAGTGCGGTGCGAGCACCCTGCCCCAGGGCACCGGAGGCGAAATGGATGTTGCGATACTCTCCTCCTACCCAGGCCCCACACACCAACTTGGGGGTGACGGCGATGAACCATCCGTCGGAATTATTGTTGGAGGTGCCGGTTTTGCCACCGCAGTCCAGTCGGCTGAAATATGGACCGATATAGTAGTTGAGACTACGAGAGGTGCCCTCGCTGACCCCGGCCATCAACATCTGCTGCATGAGGTAGGCGGTCTTGTAGGGGATGGCGCGAATAGCGTCTTGTGGACCCTCGTAGACTACGTTGCCGTCGCTGTCCTCTATTCTTGTGACCAGCACTGGCTCATGCACCTTGCCGTCATTGGCGATGGTACAATAGGCGTTGACCATCTCAAGAAGATTGACGTCTGATGCTCCAAGGATGGTGGAGGGGTGGGTGTCGAGCTTACTTTTGATACCCATGTCGTGCGCAGTCCTGACAATATTTTTCAGACCCATTTCCAGTCCAAGTCTTACGGCCACGGAGTTAGTGCTGCGTGCGAATGCCTGCTTGAGGGTGATGGAGTCGCCGGAGAAACGCTTGCTCGCATTGGTGGGGGTCCAGTATTTCTGAGTGTGGCTTTTCTCGTCATAGATGGGTATGCTGACAGCCTCGTCACGGCGCTTGTCGCAGGGGGTAAGGCCTTGGTTCATGGCCTCGGTGTATACAAACATCTTAAAGGTGGAACCAGGTTGGCGCATGGCAGTCACCTTGTCATATTTCCAGATGTTATAGTCCACGTCACCCACCCAAGCCAGCACGGCACCTGTCTGAGGCTCCATGGCGATAAATCCTGTGTGCAGGAATTTCACCATATAGCGCAGGGAGTCGAGCGTGCTCATCTCAGCCTCAAACATCCCCTTGTTATAATCGAAGAGCTGTACTCGGTGGGGCAGGTTGAGATAATAATTGATGGAGTCTTCATCACCATGATAGCGCTCATGAAGATATTCGTAGACAGGCAGCTTCTGGGCGGTTTTCTCAATGAAGTCATTCATCACGTTCCCTTTTTCATCGCGCCAGGGCGGCTGGTTGCCCCAACTGGCATCAAATTTGGCCTGGGTGTCTTTCATCTGCCGATGTACCTCGTCTTCTGCCACTGTCTGCATACGGGTGTCGATGGTGGTGTAGATTTTCAGACCTGAAGTATACAGGTCATAACCTGTGTCATGACACCATTTTTCGAGGCTGTGCTCCACAGCGTCCTTGAAATAGGCATATTTGTTGTTGGTGGCCGGCTCTGCGGAGAAAGATAGTTTGATGGGTTGGGAGGCGAGGCTTTGATATTCTTCCATGGTGAGATGCCCATGGTTCACCATGAGGGTCATGACCACATTGCGGCGCTTCTCACTGTTTTCCGGGTTGAGCACAGGATTATAAAAAGAGGTGGCTTTGAGCATGCCTACGAGCACAGCCGCCTGGTCGACGGTCAGCTCCTGTGGGGTGATATTAAAATAAGTCTTACAGGCGGTCTTGATACCGAAAGAGTTGGAGCCGAAGTCCACCGTGTTGGCATACATGGTCAAGATCTCCTTCTTGTCATACACCATCTCCAATTTGGTGGCGATGATCCACTCCTTGCTTTTGATGATGAGCATACGCAGACCGGGCACTTCGCCCAGCAAACCAGTGGAGTTGTGGGTGCGCATGCGGAAGAGGTTCTTGGCCAACTGCTGGGTGATCGTTGATGCGCCTCTTGGCTTGCGACGCATGACGGCGTCTTTCATGGCACCCAGTATCCCCTTGAAATCAATACCCTTATGTAAAAAAAACCGCTCGTCTTCGGTATCTATGAGTGCGTCCCAGAACACGGGGTTGACATCCTCGTATTCCACAGGACTTCGGTTTTCGTTGTAGTATTTCCCTATCAGTTTTCCGTCCGCGCTGAAAATCTCAGACGCCGCGTTACGGGGTGGATTCAAAATCTCGTAAAAGCCGGGCGACTTGCCAAAGAGTCCCAGGAAATTGATGTCGACCATACCGAAATAGATAATGGTCAGGAGAATGAACGAAATCAGGCCTGAAAGCAGCTTGACATACCACTTCCTGCCCTTAAACAGGTGGATGTACCATCTGTAGGGCTTGACGAAGAGGACGTTCCAAAGCCATTTTAAAACTTTCAGCATGATTTTCAGTAGATATGGTTTTGTATGTGGTCGAAGATGGCGTTGAGATCATCGGGATGAAACCAGCACACAGAAGGGTCTCGTTTATACCATGTGAGCTGTTTGCGACAGTATCTTCTGGTGTTGCTCTGAATGCGTGTGATGGCATTTTCCAGTGTGCACAGTCCGTCGAGATACTCAATGAGTTCCTTGTAACCCACCGTGTTGAGCGCATTCTCTGCACGGAAAGGATAGACGTTCAGCACTTCTTCTACCCATCCCTGATTGATCATCTGCAACACGCGCCTGTTGATGCGGTCATACAGTTCATTGCGGTCGCGGTTGAGCCCTATTTTCACGGTCTTGAACCATCGTGGTGTTCGACTGTTGGTGCGGAAAGAGGTGTAGGTCTTTCCTGTGGCATGACAGATCTCGAGGGCATGCACCACGCGTCGAGTGTTTTTCCGGTCGACGATGGCATAATAGGCGGGGTCCAGCAGTCTCAGTTCCTCCACCAACCGCTCCAGACCTTCCCTCTCAAGTCGCTCTTTCATATAAGCGCGGGTCTCGGCGTCGATGGTGGGGATGTCGTCAATACCATGACACACAGCATCGACATACATCATGCTTCCACCCGACATGAGCCCGATGCTTTTCTCAGTAAAAGCAGGGTCGGACTGTAACAGTGTGAGAACATCCGTCTCAAACATCGATGCACTGTAGTAATCAGTGAGATGAAGGTTTCCGACGAAGTAATGCTTCACCCGGGCAAGCTGTTCACGGGTGGGGGCTGCGGTGCCTATAGGTATCTCGGCATACAACTGGCGTGAGTCGGCGTTGATGACGGGTATGCCCCATTTCTCAGCGATGCGCAGACACACCTCCGTCTTTCCTACACCAGTAGGCCCTACTACCACCAGGAGTGTTCTCATCGCGACAGAGGTGGATGGATACTATCGAATGATTCCCCTCTTGGAAGAGGATACGAAATCGAGTATGTATTTTACCTCATCGGTCAAGGGGAGTGTTTTCTTCACTTCCTCTATACCCTCGGCAATGAGCCCTTTAGAGTAGATGGTGCGATAGGTGTTGTGGATGAGATCAATCAGCTCTTTGTCAAAACCGCGGCGGCGCAGACCAATGATGTTGACACCGGCATAGCGGATGGGTTCTTTGCCAGCGATGATATAGGGTGGTATGTCCTGACTGGAGCGGCATCCTCCTTGTATCATGACATATCCACCGATGTGGCAGAATTGATGGATGAGCACCGATGCGCTGATGATGGCGTTGTCGTCGACGATGACCTCACCGGCAAATTTGGTGGAGTTGCCGATGATGAGGTTGTTGCCAAAGAAACAGTCGTGGGCGATATGCACGTTCTCCATGAGCAGACAGTTGTTGCCGATTTGTGTGGTGCCTTTTGATGCCGTGCCACGAGAGATGTTGACATTCTCACGGATGCTGTTGTTGTTGCCAATCTCACAGATGGTGTCCTCACCTTGGAACTTCAAGTCCTGGGGCTTGGCGGAGATGCTAGCGCCAGTGAAAAACTCGTTGCCATTGCCAATACGTGCGCCATAGTTGATGGTCACACCATTTTGCAGCAGGTTGTTGTCGCCAATCACCGTGTTACGGTCGATGTAGCAAAACGGGCCAATGATATTGTTGTCGCCGAGTTGGGCCTCTGGATGGACGTATGCCATCGGACTGATTTGGTTCATGTCGCGTGTAGTTGAAGTGTGGTTGTGTTATTTGTTTTTTACAATCTGGGCGGTGAAAGAGGCTTCTGCCACTACATGGTCGCCCACAAACATATATCCCTTCATGGAACTGACTCCATGACGGACGGGATGCAGGAGCTCGACACGGAATAAGAGAGTGTCGCCTGGTACGATCTTCTGACGGAATTTCACATCGTCAATCTTCATGAAGTAAGTAGACCAGCGCTCTGGTTCCTCCAACGTGTTGAGCACCAATAGCCCTCCACACTGTGCCATGGCTTCTACCATCAGCACACCAGGCATGACAGGCTCCTGGGGGAAATGCCCTTGGAAGAAAGGCTCATTGGAAGTCACGTTCTTCACACCAACGATGCTGCTGGGGCCGATAGAGATGACTTTGTCTACCAACTGCATGGGATATCGGTGTGGAAGTAGTTCGCGGATGCGGTTGTTGTCCATCACAGGCGGGTCGTTGGGGTTGTAGATGGGTGCCTGTATCTCATGCTTCCGTATCTCGCGCCGCATGAGGCGTGCAAACTTGTTGTTGATGGTGTGACCAGGGCGGGTGGCGATGATGCGCCCCTTGATGGGTTTGCCTATCAAGGCCATGTCACCTATCACATCCAGCAGTTTATGGCGCGTACACTCGTTCTCCCATACCAATGGCTTGGGTTGTATGTAACCTAAGCGTGTGGCGTCCATGGTAGGTACCTTCAACAGTGTGGCCAGTTTGTCGAGTTGCTCCTGCGAGATTTGCTTCTCGTAGATGACGATGGCATTTTCCATGTCGCCTCCCTTGATGAGGTTGGCTTTCAGCAGTGGCTCTATATCTCTGACAAACACGAAAGTGCGAGCAGGGGCAATCTCCTCGGCGAATTTGCCGATTTGGTCGAGCGTTGCAAACTGGCTGTTGATGAACTTCGACTCAAAAGAGCACATCGTGGTGATGCTGAACTGGTCATCGGGCAAGATGGTGATGCAACTTCCTGTCTCCTCGTCCTTGACTTCAATCTTATGGCGAATGATATAGAAATCCTTTGGAGCGTTCTGCTCTTCTATGCCCACTTGCTTGATTCTCTCCACATACAGGGCAGCGCTACCGTCGAGAATGGGAAACTCCGGACCGTTGACCTGCATCAGGCAGTTGTCAATGCCAAGTGCATAGAGTGCAGACATGGCATGCTCAATGGTAGACACACGCACACCTTTCGACTGGAGCACAGTGCCCCTTTGGGTGTCGGACACATTCTCTGCGATAGCATCAATGATAGGTTGTCCTTCTACGTCGATGCGCTGAATCTTGTAACCTGTATTCTCAGCGGCCGGATTGAAGGTGACCGTGAGGTTCAGTCCAGTGTGCAGGCCTTTCCCAAACAGGGAGAAACTGCCTTTGAGCGTTTTCTGTTTATTCATGATGTGTGTTTTTTTTCTTAAGTTCATCAATTTCTTTCTGCAGCCTTCCCAACTCTTTGTACATGTCAGGAAGTCGGCGGAAAATGGCCATGGATTTGAAGAATGGCATGGTGTCCATGACCGGAGAGCCTATCATCGTCCTGTTGCTCTCCACAGAACTGTTGACACCAGATTGGGCGCCAAATTTCACTTGGTCGCCGACAGTGATGTGCCCAGCCACGCCAGCCTGGCCGCCAAACATACACCACTGGCCCACTTTGGTGCTGCCAGCCACTCCTACCTGTGCCGACATCACAGTGTTTGCACCGATGTCTGTGTTGTGGGCTATCTGCACAAGGTTGTCCAGCTTCACGCCTTTTCTCACATAGGTGCTGCCCATGGTGGAGCGATCCACGCAGGTGTTGGCGCCGATCTCTACATCGTCCTCAATGGTGACGATACCTATCTGTGGTATCTTGTCATAGCCATGCTCCGCAGGTGCGAAACCGAAACCGTCAGCGCCTATGACACAACCGGCATGGAGGATGACAGACTTGCCTATTTTGCAGCCATGATAGATATTCACATGAGGGTAAATAATGCAGTTGGCTCCTATCTGCACACCTTCGCCGATATAGGCTTGTGGATAGACCTGACAACCGTCGCCAATGACAGCATGGTCGCCCACATAGGCAAAAGCGCCGATATAGCAGTCTTGGCCGATCTGAGCTTTCGGCGAGACAAATGCCAGAGGGTCAATACCTTTCTTCTTAGGCTTCATCGAGTCGTAGAGCTGAAGCAGTTTTGCCACACTCTCATAGGCATTCTTCACTCTGATGAGCGTGGCACTGACAGGGCGCTCCAGTTCCACGTCCTCATTCAGCAAGACGATGCTCGATTGTGTGTCGTAAAGATAGTGGGTATATTTGGGGTTGGACAAGAACGAGATGGCTCCAGGCTTTCCTTCTTCTATTTTGGAGAAAGAATGTACGGTGGCAAGCTCGTCGCCTTCTACTCTTCCTTGTAAGAATTCTGCGATTTGTTTGGCTGAAAACTCCATGTCAAATTGATTAAAAATAAATATAGTCTGCAAATATAAGCATTTTTATTTAGAATCTCTGATAACAGAGGTAATATTTACGGATTTTTTTGGAAAGAAGGGCTACATTCAGTATTTCTGATGCGTCGGCGATGTCTTTCATTGTACCATCTTTGTAAAGAATGGTGATATGGTCATCGTTGACGTCATACATGTCTTTTTGTATCTCACTCACATTGTATAAATACTTCACGTCTGTATCCGAGACGGAAACATGTCGCCTGATTTCCTCCTCTACCTGAGCCAACCGCTCCTCACTGAAAGGCGTCTCGCTGATCTCCACCCTGAAAGGCCGCCGCTCCACAATATTTTCAGAGAGAATCCTGAGCACGGTGTCATCGCTTTTGCGCCATTCCTTGATTGCGCTATAGATATCGTTGTCGTCGAGCTGGCTATAATGTCTCAACACGTCAGGGTCTGCATGAAACATACCGGCGTCGACATGCTGACAAAGGAAATAGCTCAACGCCGGTGAAGCAAACAGTTTCATGCCGGCCTGTGTCAAGTGCTTGGCCCTAAGCAGCACATTGACAAGTACTTTCTCGCTGGCCACTGTCGTTTTGTGCAAGTAGACCTGCCAGTACATGAGGCGCCGCGAGGTGAGATAGTTCTCTATGGAATAGATGCCTTTGGAGTCGACCACCAGTTGGTCATCCACCACATTGAGCATCTTGATGATGCGTGCGCTGCCGATGTTGCCCTCTGTCACGCCTGTGAAGAAACTGTCTCGACGCAGATAGTCGAGACGGTCCATGTCGAGCTGACTGCTGATGAGCTGGTGGAGGAAGCGTTTGGGATACTGATCTTTGAAGATGCTCAGCGCCAAGTTGAGCTCTCCGTTCATCTCACGGTTGATTTGCTCCATGAAAAGGAGAGAAATATCCTCATGAGAGACACCGCGTATGAGCGTATTCTCCAACACATGGGAGAAGGGACCATGGCCGATGTCGTGCATCAGGATGGCGGCCTTCATCGCCTCTGCTTCGCTGTCAAAGATAAAAATACCTTTCTGCGCGAGGGACAGAATCGCCTCGCTCATCAGGTAATAAGCTCCTAAAGAGTGCTGAAACCGTGTGTGCTGGGCACCGGGATATACCACGGAGGCCAGCCCCACCTGCTTGATGTGGCGCAGACGTTGCATCAGGGGGTGGTTGACGATGTCCATCAAAAGCCCACCGGGAATCTTGATGAACCCAAACACAGGGTCGTTGATGATTTTACCCTCACTCATCGGCACCACTTTTTCAGCAAATGCCAGCTTTGGCCAGTTCCGCTGCCATCTCGTCTCTCAGTTCTCTTGCCTTCTCACCGGCTTTTTCGGCGAAGTCAGCTTCCTGACTGGCATAGATGATGCCTCTTGACGAGTTGACCAACAGTCCGCAGTCCTCAATCATTCCATACTTGCATACCTCGCTCAGACTGCCGCCCTGTGCTCCCACACCGGGCACCAAAAGGAAATGCTGGGGCGCTACCTGACGGATGTCCTTAAACATCACACCTTGTGTGGCTCCCACCACATACATCATGCGGTCAGGACCAGCCCACGTCTGCGATGTCTTGATCACTTTTTCAAAAAGGCGCTCACCATCAGCGTCTTCCATCAACTGGAAGTCATGCGAGCCTTTGTTGCTGGTGAGGGCAAGCAAGATGACCCACTTGTCAGCATACTCTAAGAATGGGCTTACGCTGTCGTTGCCCATATATGGGGCGACGGTGAGAGAGTCGACGTCATACTCTTCAAAAAAAGTGCGGGCATACATGGCAGAGGTGTTGCCGATGTCGCCGCGCTTGGCGTCGGCGATGATGAAGTGGGTGGGGTAGTATTTACGCAGATATCTCACCGTCTGCTCAAAGGCTTGCATGCCGCTCACGCCAAGACTCTCATAAAAGGCGAGATTGGGCTTGTAAGCCACGCAGTAGGGAGCCGTGGCATCTATGATGGCCTTGTTGAAGACAAACAGCGGTGAAGCCTCTGTGAGCAGATGCTGTGGTATTTTATTGATGTCGGTATCGAGGCCCACACACAAAAACGTGCGCTTTTCGATGATCTGTTGTACGAGTTCTTTTCTTGTCATGGTTGTTGATATTTACAATTCGCTCTCTTTCATCCTCTCAGCATTTTCTGCCACGGTAAGTGCGTCGATCATGTCTTGGATATTGCCACCAAGGAAGCCCTGCAGGTCGTGGGTAGTGTAGCCAATACGATGGTCGGTGACACGGCCCTGGGGGAAGTTGTAGGTGCGGATTTTAGCAGAACGGTCGCCAGAGCTCACAAGGCTTTTGCGGCGAGAGGCGATGTCGTCGATGTATTTCTGGTGCTCCTTGTCATAGATGAAGGTGTAGAGACGTGAGAGGGCACGCTCTTTGTTCTTGGGCTGGTCGCGGGTCTCCGTACATTCGATGAGGATCTCTTCGGTCTCACCAGTGTTGGGATTTTTCCACATATAGCGCAGACGCACGCCCGACTCTACCTTATTGACGTTCTGGCCGCCAGCACCACTCGAACGGAAGGTGTCCCATTTGATCTCGCCTTCGTTGATGTTGACCTCAAACTTGTCGGCCTCTGGTAATACAGCCACGGTGGCGGCAGAGGTGTGCATACGACCTTGTGTCTCGGTGGCAGGCACGCGCTGCACACGGTGCACCCCCGACTCATATTTCAGGGTGCCGTAGACATCGGCGCCGCTCACTGCGAAGTCTATCTCTTTGTAACCACCCACAGCACCTTCGCTCACGCTGGTGACGGAAAGTTTCCACCCCTTGGAGTCGCAGAATTTTTTGTACATCTGAAACAGGTCGCCGGCAAATAGGCAGGCCTCGTCACCACCGGTGCCGGCACGGATCTCCATTTGCACGTTCTTGGCATCTTCAGGGTCTTTGGGTATCAAGGCCAGTTTGATCTCTTCCTCCAACTGGGGTTGCAGTTCCTCGTTGAGGGCCAATTCCTCACGGGCCATCTCACGCATGTCGGGGTCGCTTTCATTGGCGATGATATCTTTGGCTTCCTTGATGGTGGTCAGACAGGCGATATAGCGCTTGCGGGCATCCATGATGTCGCTCAGGTCTTTGTATTCCTTGGTGAGTTTTACAAAACGCTGTTGGTCGCTGATGACGGAAGGGTCGGTGATAAGGGTGGAGATCTCCTCAAAACGGGCCTCCAGACCGTCAAGTTTCTCAAGTATGCTATTGTTTTCTGGCATATTTATTCGTTGTTAGCTGTTCGTTGTTAGCTGTTCATTTATTCATATTCGAAGACACCATACTCCGACCTGATCGTCAGACTGCGTCTGCCCTCCTCAATGTGTCCTACTATCTGTGCGTCAACTCCAAAGCTTTGGCTGATGTCCATCACCTTTTGGGCAGTGTCACGGTCGGTGTAAATCTCCATACGGTGTCCCATGTTGAACACTTGGTACATCTCTTTCCAACTCGTGCCGCTCGACTCTTGAATGAGCCGGAAGAGTGGTGGCGTCTCAAACAGGTTGTCTTTGATCACTTGGCAGTCGTCACCCACGAAATGGAGCACTTTGGTCTGCGCTCCGCCTGTGCAATGCACCATACCATGGATTTGTGGGCGCAGCTCATCTAACATTTTCTTGATGATGGGCGCATAGGTGCGGGTGGGGGAGAGTACCAGACGCCCCGCATCTAAGCCCGTTCCCTCCACGGCGTCGGTGAGGCGTTTCATGCCAGTATAAACCAGTTCGTCGGGGATGGCGTGGTCATAGCTTTCAGGAAATTTCTCTGCTAAATATTTTGCGAACACATCGTGACGTGCGGAGGTCAGCCCGTTGCTGCCCATGCCACCGTTGTAAGTGCGCTCGTAAGTGGCCTGACCTGTGGATGCCAGTCCTACGATGACGTCGCCAGGGCGTATATTGGCATTGTCTATCACATCAGAGCGCTTCATGCGGCATGTCACCGTGCTGTCCACGATGATGGTGCGCACCAGGTCGCCCACGTCAGCAGTCTCGCCGCCCGTGGGGTAGATGCCTATGCCCATCTCGCGCATCTCTGAAAGCAACTCATCGGTGCCGTTGATGATGGCCGAGATGACCTCGCCGGGTATGAGGTTCTTGTTCCTTCCGATGGTGCTCGACACCAAGATGTTGTCCACGGCTCCAACACAGAGCAGGTCGTCGGTGTTCATGACGATGGCATCCTGGGCGATACCTTTCCATACGCTCAGGTCACCCGTCTCACGCCAGTACATATAAGCCAATGACGACTTGGTGCCTGCTCCGTCGGCATGCATGATGTTGCAATAGTCAGGGTCGCCGCCAAGGATGTCGGGGATGATTTTGCAGAAAGCCTTTGGGAAGATGCCCTTGTCGATGTTCTTGATGGCGTTGTGCACATCCTCCTTGGCTGCGGAAACTCCGCGCTGCATGTATCTTTTGGTTTGGTCCATGTCTTTGAATGTGGGTGTTGTCGTTATCGTCCGTTCCAGAATTCCCAGCTGGCAAAAGCCTGCAGGAGCAGCATCTCGAGGCCGTTTTTGACGGTGGCTCCCTGCTGTGCCCCTTTGTGCATGAAGAGGGTGGTGTCGGGATTGTAGATGAGATCGTAGAGCAGGTTATGGCTGTCCATAGCCTCGTAAGGGAGACGAGGGCACTCGTTGGAGTGAGGGAACATGCCGCAGGGGGTGCAGTTGACTATCACATTGTACTCGTGAATGTCGTCGGCGGTGATCTTGTCATACTGTACCGTGCCGGGGCGCTCGTATCTGCTCACCAACACCGACTCGATACCCAGCGACTTCAGACCAAACTGGATGGCCTTGGAGGCCCCGCCGGTGCCTAAGATGAGCGCTTTTTTGTGAAACGATTCCAACATCGGTTCAATGCTCTGCGTGAAGCCAATGACATCGCTGTTGAATCCTTTCAGGATGGTCTTATTACCTTTGTGCTCCACTTTGATGACGTTGACGGCACCAATGGCGCGCGCCTCAGGGGAGACGTAGTCCAGATAGCTGATGACTTTCTCCTTGTAGGGGATAGTCACATTGAGCCCCTTGAGCTGAGGATTGGAGGCTACGACCTCTGTGAGATCCTCTATCGTCGGAATCTCGAAATTGACATACTCCGCGTCGATGCCCTCATTCTGAAATTTCTCGTTGAAGTAATTGATGGAGAAAGAGTGTCCCAGCGGATAGCCTATCAGTCCATATTTGTCCATATCTATGTCGTTGGTTTGGTTGCGAAATAGCGGGTGCAGATGCCAAAAGTCATCCGATGGAAGGTGGCCTCATCGAAACCAGCCTTACGCAGGATGGTAGTCATGGTCTCACCCTGAGGAAATGCCTCAATGGTGGCCGAGAGATAGCTGTATGCACGCATGTCCTTAGATACCAGTTTGCCATAGGTGGGCAGGATATTGCGTGAGTAGAGTCGGAAGAGTGGCTTCATAGGCCACTTCACAGGATGTGTCAGTTCGACGATGCTCAGATGCCCTCCTTTTTTTAGCACTCGGTACATCTCGCGAAGCCCTTGGTCGAGGTCGGCGAAATTGCGGATGCCAAAGGCGGCGGTGACAGCGTCGAATGTCTCGTCCTCAAAGGTGAGACTCATACAGTCTTCCTTGGCAAAAGAGATGATGTGTGAGAGTCCGGCTTTGGCCACCTTGCCTCGCCCTATCTCCATCATGCCCTCGGAGATGTCGGCAGCGATGAGGCGCTCAGGGTGCAGCGTCTTGGCTGTTTGGATGGCAAAGTCGCCAGTGCCGGTGGCGATGTCGAGAATGCTTTTAGGATGGTAGGGCAGCAATTGCGAGATGGCTTTTTTGCGCCAGCTCTTGTCTATGTCAAACGACATCCAGTGATTGAGGGCGTCGTAGTGGGTGGCGATGGAGTCGAACATCCGCTCCACCTGCTCACTCTTGTCTCCCTGTTCGCCGTAAGGCTTGATGCGCTCCTGCCTGTACATTTATCTCAAAGTAGCCAAATAGTCACTGACATTCTTTTCTATACGTTGGGCGATGTCGGCATCGTCTGATGCCTTGACGAAGGTCTCGCCGGTGATGTGCTCATACAGCTCGATATATCTCTCGCTGACGCTTTCGGCATATGCATCGGTGATCTCCGGCATGGTCTGCCCTGGCTCGTTCATGAAATTGTGCTCGATGAGCCACTGGCGTACAAACTCCTTGGAGAGCTGGCGTTGTGGCGCTCCGTTCTGGAATCTCTCCTCGTATCCGTCAGCATAGAAATATCTGCTGCTGTCGGGGGTGTGGATCTCGTCGATAAGATACACCTGGCCGTCTCGCTTGCCAAACTCATATTTGGTGTCGACGAGTATCAGACCGTGCTTGGCGGCGATCTCCTGTCCGCGGGCGAAGAGACGGCGTGTGTAGTCTTCCATCACGGCATAGTCTTCAGCACTGACGATCCCTTGTGCGATGATTTCCTCTTTCGAGATGTTCATGTCATGACCCTCGTCAGCTTTCGTCGTCGGGGTGATGATAGGCTCGGGGAAACGCTCGTTTTCGCGCATGCCGTCTGGCAGGGGTACGCCGCACAACTCACGGCACCCTTCCTTGTAGGCACGCCATGCAGAACCTGTCAGGATAGAGCGGATGATCATTTCCACCCGGAATCCCTCACATTTCAGTCCTACAGTCACCATCGGGTCGGGGGTGGCCATCTTCCAGTTGGGGCAGATGTCGGCGGTACTGTCGAGGAATTTGGCTGCTATCTGATTGAGGACTTGTCCTTTGAAGGGGATGCCTTTCGGCAGGATGACATCAAAGGCGGAGATACGGTCGGTGGCCACCATGACCATCAAGTCGTCATTGATGTTGTAGACATCTCTTACTTTACCATGATAGACGCTCTTTTGTCCATCAAAATGGAAGTCGGTGTTAGTCAGTGCTTTCATTTTCTTTGTCATTATCTGTTTTGGTGTGTTCTGATTTCCTGTCTGCTCTCTCGTAGGCGTTGACGATGCGGGTCACCAACTTGTGTCTCACAATGTCCTTTTTCTCCATGGTCACAAAACCGATGCACTCCACGTCATGAAGCAGGTCAAGGGCCTCACTGAGCCCGCTCCGCTGGCCTCGTGGCAGGTCTATCTGGGTGAGGTCGCCTGTGATGATCATTTTGGTGTTCCATCCCATACGAGTGAGAAACATCCTGATCTGGGCTGGGGTGGTGTTCTGGGCCTCATCGAGGATGACCACGGCGTCGCTTAGGGTGCGTCCACGCATAAAAGCCAGAGGGGCTATCTGGATGATGCGTTTCTCCATCATCTCCTGCAGCCGCTGTGGCTGTATCATGTCCTCCAGCGCATCGTAGAGTGGCTGGAGGTAGGGGTCGATCTTGTCTTTCATGTCGCCCGGCAGAAAGCCTAACTTCTCACCGGCTTCCACTGCGGGACGGCTGAGGATGATTTTCTTGGCTGTTTTCTCTTTCATTGCCCTGACAGCGAGTGCGATGCTCAGATAGGTCTTACCGGTGCCTGCAGGCCCTTCGGCAAAGACCATGTCGTTGTGCTCAAACAAGTCGATAAGCCGTTGTTGGTTCTCGCTTCTTCCTTTGATCGGGCGGCCTGAGATGCTATAGACCACCACGCCCTTGACACTGTCGGCCTTGGTCTTACGGCCTTTGACAATGTCGAGAAGGTCCTCCTCGGTGAGGGTGTTGTATTTCAGAATATACTGACGGATGGTTTCGGCATGTTCTTCAAATCGGTTGGTCTCGTCTTCCTCACCAAGAACTTTGACCACATTGCCACGTGCTACAATTCTCAGTTTCGGAAACAGTGATTTCAAAACTTGCAGATGGGAGTTCTTGATTCCATAAAATGCTATGGGATCAATGTCGTCCAAGATGATATGTTTCTCGATCAATTTGTGAAAAAATTAATTAAAAGTATAAAAAACGGCCGTTTTATCATTCGCACTGCAAAGTTACACATTTCATACGAACTTGCCAAAAATGCCAACCATTTTTCGCCTCCACTTACCACAAATGGTCTCTGATTGATAGTAAACGAACGGCGGACGAAATGCTGGTGTGCATCCGTCCGCCGTTATCCAGGGTTTGCTATTCGCTATTTGTTGTTGGTGACTCGCTCTTTAGAACGATCACTTCACGACATACTTACGTCCGTTTTTGATGTAAATGCCAGGTTTCAGCACACCCTCCACCTTCACACCTTGCAGGTTGTAGACGGGTGAGTCATCCGCTGGGGACGTACCGACATTTTTGATGCCATCGACTGTGAATTCACCCCCATTGGAATGATTGTCCCAATAGTTCCCATTGTAACGAGCGATGGCGCGAAGAGTCATTCCCGTACGCTTCTGACATGACGTGATAGTAGCATTTCCGTTGTCCAACATGACAGCATATGCCTTCTTGCTGTCCACACTACTGCTCGTCCAATAATAGGAGACAGTGCCATCGTTGGGCGTCTTACTGTCGTAGTGGCTTCCCGCATAGGGCAAGTAGATGGCTTTCCCATTGATTTTGCTGGTCAGTTTGAGCAACTTCCATCCATTTGTGAACAATTCGTAGTCTTGTATGTCACAGTTGTCGATTAGTTCTTGGAACTCCGCTTTGGTCGGTATTCCCACATAATACATTTCTCCTGCGTCATCAACGATATTAGCATCCGTCTCAAACTCGTCATCATAACCACCCTCTGCATTCCACATACGATTAGTATACTCGAAATTATAAACTTTTAGAGAACTGATGGTTTGTTTGTAGTTGTCCCAAGTGTATGCCTTTTTGATGCCTTCCTCACTCCAGGCAAGATGACTGCCAGGAATCCATGCATACATAGCACCTACATTATATTCTGACCATAATGATCCGCTGGGAAGCCCCAAGTCGATGAATGATGTACCTTTTATGACGTCATAGCATTCATGTGAGGGGATGGAGGGTGTGCCAATTGAAAAGTAACCGCCTTTATAAGAAATGATTTGAGGATAAGACCCGGCTCCTGCCATCGCTTCCTTCGTATTTAAACTGACGCCTGGCGGAAAATGAAGTTCTGAACAATCTATAGTAACGCTGTAATTGTCAAAAACTCCTTGAAATGCATCATCAGGCAGCAATTCGGCTGTGGCGTTCACCCAGATACCATTCGCCATACATCCAGCGAGCATAGCCATGGCGGAGGACACTTTTCTGAAATCAAACGATGTAAGATCGAGTTCTTTGAGTGCTTGGCAGCCTTTAAACATCTCACTCATCGTCGTTACACTACTTGTATTTATATAGTTAAGTAATGGGATCATACTGAGACTACTACAGTTCAGGAACAAACTACTCATGTTGGTTACCTGATTCGTGACCAAAGGAAGGTAAACGGTGACAAGGCTGCTGCAGTTGGCGAACATACCCTTCATATTTTTCAAACTGGAAGTGTCCCACCAAAGCAGGTTCATCGATTTCAGTTTTGAGCAGGATGCAAACATACAGTCCATGGTTTCCACCTTAGAAGTGATAAACGTACTCAGGTCAAGGATTGCAAGATTGGAGCATGCGTAGAACATATACCTCATATCAGTCACCTCAGAGGTGTTGAGGTATTTGATATTGGTGATAGTTTGCAATTCATTTCCTAAAAAACTGAACCAATAAGCACATGTAGTGGGTCTTGCATCAGCAAAACTGCTGTCAAACACCACCGTCTTCGGTGATGTGATAGACCATCCAGGTTGCTCATCACCTTGGTTGAGCGCATACTTCGTACCAGGACGTGACGCTTTTTTTGCATCATAGTAGAATGTAAGGGTTGCCTTGTCTACAGAGAGCACGGCATAGGCCTCGGTGGTGGAAGTGTCATCGGATTTTTTCTCGACGGGACGGATGGCGGCGCCTGTGCGACGCTGGATGGAGGTCACACTTTTGCTTGTCGTGGTGAGATAGGCTGCTTTGGCCTTGTAGGCCGTGCTGGCGTCGTTGTTGGCCGTCCAGTAATAGGCATTGGTGCCTACTCCGTTCTCCTTTCCTTCGTAACTGCTGCCGCAGAGTGGAAGTAAAATCGAGTTGCCGTTGGGGCCAGTCACCTCGTATGCCTTACCGTCGACATAGTCGTTCAGGTTACTATCCCATTGCGGGCAATCGACCAACTTGAACGTACATTGGTTGATTAGCTCATTCCATTGCTCCGTAGTGGGTAGGCACATCTGCTCGTCATCAACATAAGCCGCGTCATACTGGGTGCCGCTGATGTCGGAACCGATGTTTTTCGCGGTGGCCTGTGTGCCGTTGGCGTGCTGGTAGTTGGCCCAGGTGTAAGTGCTCTTAGGCTCCGTCTCGCCCCAGGCAATGTAGTCACCAAAGATACCAGGACAGTACGACCCCACGTCTTGATTACTCCATTTCACACTCAGTCCCAGATCGATTAGTTCTGGATAGACAGCGGGTGGTGGCAAAATACTCTCCGGAGGAGTCAGATCGCTTTTCACCGGGCGTATCACAGCGCCGGTGCGGCGCTGGATGGAGGCTTTCGTTGTAGACGTGCCGCTTTTCGGATACAGTGCATAGGCCTTCGCACCTGTCGCGCCCTCGCTCACCTCTGAGCTCCAGTAATAGGTGTAGCTACCCACGCCGTAATCCTTACCCTCATAGCTGCAGCCGGCGAAGGGCAGGAAGATGGTGTTGCCTGAGGGGCCTTTTACGGTATAACCCTTCACGCCGTTGACCGTCGCGGCCGTCCATGTGCACTTCGTCCTCAGCTCGTCTATCTCGCTCGCCGTGGGCATGCGCCAGTCATCGCCCCATGCCTCGCTGGCGGCGTCATACTGTGTCTCGTTGATGTCGGCGCCGATGCTCTTGCAGGTCGTCGACGAGCCGGAGGCGTGGTGGTAGTTCGCCCAGGTAAAACTGCTCTTGGTTTCCGTCTCGCCCCAGGCATAGTAGTTGCCGTAGCCTTCCATAGAAGTGGCGCCCAGGTTATAGGAGGCCCAGAGCACACTCAGACCTAGATCCACCTCGTCAGCAGGCACGTCTACCGTGGGACCGGTAGGACCAGAGGGAGTCGGAGGTAATGGGGGAGCGATGTACTCCACCGCGCGGATGGCGGCGCCGGTGCGGCGCTGGATGGCGGTCACGCTCTTCGCCGAGGCGGTGAGACGGGCGGCTTGGGCCTTGTAAGCCGTGCTGGCGTCGTTGTTGGACGTCCAGTAGTAGCTGTTATCGGTATAGTTCTTGCCTTCATAACTACAGCCCGAGAGTGGCAGGAAGATGCTATTGCCAGACGGGCCTTTCACCGTGTATCCCTTCACACCGTTATTCGTCGCCGATGTCCAGGTGCATTTTGATACTAGCTCACTCCACTGCTCCGCGGTGGGAAGACATAAGGTGAACGGGTACTCGTCGGAATGAGACTCACTCCAAGCGTATGCCGCATCGTATTGCGTGCTGCCGCTGATGTCGCTGCCGATGTTTTGCGCAGTGGCCTGGGTGCCGTTGGCATAAGTATAGTTGGCCCAGGTGTAGGTGCTCTTCTTGGCCTTCTCGCCCCAAGCGTAATAATCACCCGACTTCTCTAGGCCAGTTGCCTCCAAGTTCATATTGGCCCACTTCACGCTCAGACCAAGGTCTACCAATTCAAAACCTTCAGGTTCCTCGGGGGTCGGAGTAATAGACCCCGCGCCTTTCACCGGACGGATCACGGCGCCTGTGCGGCGCTGGATGGAGGCTTTTGTCGTAGAAGTGCCACTCTTTGGATACAGCGCATAGGCCTTCGCACCCGTCTCACCATCGCTCACCTCTGAGCTCCAGTAGTAGGTGTAGTTGCCTGTGCCGTAGGTATTGCCTTCATAACTACAGCCGGCAAAAGGAAGGAAAATGCTGTTGCCTGAGGGGCCTTTCACGGTGTAGCCCTTCACACTGTTGACCGTCTCTGCCGTCCACGTGCACTTTGTCATCAACTCGTCTATCTCACTTGCCGTGGGCATACGCCAGTCGTCGCCCCAGGTTTTTCTGGCGGCGTCATACTGCGTCTCGCTGATGTCGGCGCCGATGCTCTTGCAGGTCGTCGACGAGCCGGAGGCATGCTGGTAGTTGGCCCAGGTGTACGTGCTCTTCTTCTCTGTCTCACCCCAGGCGAAATAGGTACCCGTCTTCTCCTTCGACGTGGCACCAACGTTAAACGTAGCCCACTTTACGCTCAAGCCAAGGTCCACCGCCTCGGGGTCGGCGTCCTCAGGATCGGTCGTCGTACCAGGATCGGAGCCGGAGGCGCGCACCGCACGGACACAGGCGCCCGTGCGGCGCTGGATGTTTTTGCCAGTCGTCAGCGAACTGCTCTTGTTATACAGGGCCACGGCCTTTGACTTTTCGAGGTCGTACACATCGCCGGTGCCCGACCAGTAGTAGCCCTCGGTGCCCACGCCGTTGTGGTTGCCGTCAGCTTTGTAGCCGCCGCAGGGAAGGAACATCGTTTTGCCGTTGGGGCCCTTGTACTGGACGCCCTTCACGCCGTTGATGGTCTTCGCGCTCACCGAGCACTTGTTGATCAGTTCATGGACCTGGTCTTTCGACGGCATCACCCAGTCATTACCCCACTGGGCCTTCGCAGCGTCATACTGTGTGCCCTGGATGCTCGTCACCTTGTTGTTGTTGGGAAGGAAACTGCCGATGTAGATAGCCGTAGAAGCCGAGCCACTTGCGTACTGGTAGTTGCTCCAGCTATATGTGGACTTCGTCGTGGTTTCGCCCCACGCGAAGTAGGAGCCGTAGTCCTCGGGCGTGCTTGCGCCCACGTTGTATGTCGCCCACAGCGTGCCGCTCGGAAGACCAAGGTCAACATACTCGTGGGTGTCGGCCATTGACATCAGGGATGTCAGCAGCACGCACATCAAGATAGATAATCCTCTCTTCATAATAGCGTTTTTATGTTTTAAAATTTATGTTTCGTTTGCTCGTAATGATATTAAAGAAATGAAATTTAATAAATCACTTCATCCATCATGATATCATGGAGATCGTAGGGTATTTGCTCCAAAATTTGAAAATCGAAGCATACACCTATTTTATAGGTGGGAATACTGTTGAGGAAACGGTCATAATAGCCTTTACCTCTTCCTAATCGGTGTCCATTGGGGTCGAATGCCATACCTGGCACGATGGCCACGTCTATAGGTTCACATTCATCCCAACGATTACCGGTAGGTTCCAGAATATGAAAACTCCCCTCACGGAGTGTTGATGGTCCGTCGTAGACTCGGAGTCGCATCTCTGTGTCACTGACCACCTCTGGCAACAACACCCGCTTGCCGGCACGTCGAAGCCTTTCTAAAGTATCAGCGGTATCTACCTCGTCAGGTAGCGAGGCATACATCAAAATGGTATGGGCTGCCATGATTTGCGGATGGCAACACACCTGCTCCATCACTGCCTGAGACTTCTCAAAGAGTTCCTTTGCAGTGAATTGTTTCTTACGCTGGCGTATCCATGCCCGTATCTCTTTCTTTGATGCCATGCTGATGTCACAGATAGTTCTTACATCCCTACGGCATGCTGATAAGCCAGGAGCTTATTCTGATAGTCGGCGAAAGCATCGGTGCGATGGTCGAGCGCTTGCTGATGGAGCATCTGCGCTTCGAGCAAGTCGCTCATCGTGATGGTGCCCGACTGATAGCAGTTGCGCTGGATGCGGAGGTTCTCTTCCGCCTGCACGATGCTTCGGTCGGCGATGCTGAGCTGCTGATAGGCTTCTTCCACATCGTTCCAAGCTTTTTGCATGCGAATCGACAGCAGTTGTATATTGTTGTCACGGTCTTCTATCGCTTGTTGCTGAGCCAGTTTGGTGCGCTTGATATGGTGCGAACCTCCCCACCAGTTGGAGATAGGTACGCTCACCGTGGCAAACAGCATGCCGAAGGTTTGGTCATTGTCGAGCAGGTTGTGGTAGTTGTAGCCAGCCCCCACCGCCACCGAGGGCAGATTTTCGCCTATGGCCATTTTCTTCTGCAGGGTGGTGGCCTCCACTTGTTTGTTGAGCAATTGGTATTCTGGGATAGTCAGCAGTGCTTGTTGGTGGTCGCGCTTAAAGGCCAGGGGCGATGGAGCTTCTGGCTGGTATCTTAGCGAAAATTCGGTGTCATGAAGGCCACAATATTGCGCCAAGAGCATGCGAACCAGGGAGAGTGCATTCTGCAGTTTCACTTGCTGGCTCTCCACTTCGTTTTTGCGCAACTCCACTTGCAGTAGGTCATTGCGCAGCACCAGTCCAGCCTGGACAGCGAGCGTCACATCTTTGTGGATATCGTTCAACATAGCAGTCACAGCTTCCAATGTGCGTTGTTTCTCCTCAAGGGTCACGATCTGCCAGAAATATTCTTCGGCGGTCTTCTCCACCTCGTCTTCTGTGAGCTGTAGTTGCAGACGGCTTACCTCTTCACCGATTTTTGCCAATTTGTTGCCATTGATGATTTGTCCTCCGGCGAAAATCGGTTGTATCGCACTGACACTGGCGATGACACCGTTTTTCATCATCGAGAGGCTCATGGGTTGGCTAAGGGCAGCCAGGGTCTCTGGAGGCAGAATTTGCGAGAGTGATGTAGCCAGTTCGGGTGTGATATACTGCGAGAGGTCTACATCGGTTTTCGCCATGCTCTTGTTGGCGTTGAACCAGGCACCGGTGGCACTCACAGTGGGAAAGAATTTGGTGAACGCCTCTTTCCGTTGTTCCTTAGCGGAATGGATATCCCGTTGTCCTTTTCGGATAGCGATGTTGTGCGCCTTTGCAGAGTCGATGACCTGCTCCAAAGTATAGGTGCTCTGTGATTCTGCCTGAATAACAAAGACACCGCATAATATAATAAAGAATATTTTTTTGACCATGAACTTCTTTTTCCTACCTCCTAATTACTAATTCCTAATTACTAATTACTAATTCCTACCTCCTATTTCCTAATTACTAATTCCTATCTCCTATTTCCTAATTACTAATTCCTATCTCCTAATTACTAATTATTTAACAGAAACTTTCCAATAAATCACGGGCAGCATCAGTACGACCATGAAAAGAGATCCGATACCGCCGGCAAAGATGGTGACACCTACAGGCATCCAGAATGACGAACCAGCGATAATCATAGGCACCACACCCACTGCAGTGGTAGCGGTGGTGAGGAAGATAGGCACCATGCGGCGGCTGCCGGCGTCGATGGCGGCTTGTTTTACAGCCTGATTGTATTCCTTGCGGTCGAAGACAGGGTGCGTGCTCACATAGTCTTTCATCAGGTTGTTGGCATGCTCGAAGATGAGTATCTCATTACGCATGATCATACCCATCAGCGTGATGACTCCCATGATGGATGTGAGGCCCAGGGTGCGGTTCATCACTCCCAGTCCGATCAGCGCTCCTGGCAGCATCAGCCCCAAAGCGGCGATACATACGGTGGTGATGCCGAATTTCTTGAAATTGAAAAGCAGGAAAAAGAAGATGATGATCATGGAGATACCCACACCACCAAAGATCATGGGCAGGGCCTCACGGTCATATTCTATCTCTCCACCCTCTTCGCTGCGTACACCCTCAGGAAGCCGCAGTTCATCTTTCATGATCTGGGCCACACGGCTTTCCACGGGGGCGGCATAGGTGCCATGTGCAAATTGTGCGGTCACCGTCAGACAACGCTCGCCGCCTCGGTGCATGATACGACTCTCGCTCCAGGCAGGCTCCACTTGTGCAATCTGGCGCAGGGCGACAGTGCTGGAAGCTGAGTGGCTGGAGGCCGATGTGGGAAGGCCTGCCGACAGCATGGTCAGGGGCGAGGGGATGCCAAAATCCTCGACATCGGAATAGGTGAGGTCGGTATCGTCTTTCACGATGATGGGCACCTCATAGTCGTCCTCCCACAGTTGCCCAACACGCAGCTTGCCAGTGGTGGCACTGAGTGCGAGGGCGGCGGTGGCGCGGCTGACACCGATTTGGGCGGTGGCCACGGGGTCGAGGGTGACGTCGATGATGGGGTAGGGCTGGAGGAAGTCTGTGTGCACCCACTCCAGCTCGGGCATTTCACGCATGCGTGTCATCAGTTGTTCTGCCAGGGTGTGAAGGGAGTCGAGTTGGTCGCCATAGAAGCGATATTCCAGTTCGGGTACCTCTAAGAAGTCGAGTCGCTTGAAACGGACGTAAGCATTAGGAAATGCCTCGCTCCATCGTGGCTGATACTCACCAAGTAGCTCGAGTGTGGCCTCTTGTGAAGTGGTGTTGACTATGAGCTGTGCATAGTTGCGTCCTGCCATCTGTGGGGCGTAGCAGGTCATGAATCGGGGCGAGGAGCAACCTATAAAACTAGTGATACACTTCACCCGCTGGTCATCCTGCAAGGCTTTTCTGAGTGAGTCGGCTATCTGCTGTGACTCGTGGATGCCTTTACCCTCAGGGAGAAACACCTCGATGGCAAACTGGTTACGGTCGGCATAGGGGAAGAGCCTGACTTTCAAGGTGGGAACAATCAATAAGGACAGGATGATGAGGCCCAAACCTCCGAAGATGGTGGCCCAGGGATGACGGAACGTCAGTTTCAGTGCACGGTCATAGGTTTGCTGCACGATGTCGGTGAGCGAGCGTCGGTCTTTCTTTTGTCCCTGTTGCTCTGGTGTCGAGGGTTTGATGATGAGCACCTCTAGGAATGGGATGACCATGACGGCGAGGAAGAGAGAGACGAGCAGGTTGATGCTGATGGTCCAGGGGAAGTCGCGCAGGGCATCGTTGAATGCTCCTTTCATAGTCAGGAGCAGTGGGTAGAAAATGATGCAGATGCACAGCGTGGCCAGCATCATGGGCATGAAATATTGTTGCGACGAGGCGATGGCGGCGTCCTTGGGGGCATAGCCTTTACCCAAGTATTCCAAATAGCCGTCGATGACCACGATAGCATTGTCCACCACCATACCGAGCACCACAATGAGTCCTGCGAGCGTCACGATATTGAGCTCGATGCCTGCCATATACATGATGGCGACAGAGATAAAGGTGCTGATGGGGATGGTGATAGCGGCGACGATGGCGGAGCGAAGGGGGAAAAGCACCATCATCACCAAAATAATGACCACCATCGAGATAATGAGATCGCGAAGGAAGGAACTGACACTGTCGCCCACCACCTGAGGCTGGTCGGCTATGCGGGTGATGGTCACATCGTCAGGAAGTGTGTCTTGGCGGTATTGGTCGAGCACACGGTCCACCTCTTTGCCATATGCCACGATATTGTTGCCGGGGGTCATTTCCAGTGAGAGCAGAATGCAGGGGTGTCCGTCTTGCTCGATGTGGCTGTCGCTTTGGTCATATTCGCGCACCACACGGGCCACGTCACGCACCCGCACCACTTTGCCGGTGGAGGGGTCGCTGAAGATGATGAGGTTGGCCACCTCTGCCTCGCTGTTCTGGGTCGGGGCGATATGGATAGGCACCTGCTGGTCGTTGTCACTCAGACTTCCGCTCAAGGTGGTCAGTCCCTCGCCTTGTAGTTTGGAGAAGAGCACTTGCTGGCCGATGCCGTATGCCTGCAGACGGTCGCGGTCTACATAAAGACTGATTTGCTCTTGCTGTTCTCCGTAGGTGTTGACATTGGCCACAGAGGGGATACGGCGGAGCCGGTCGCTCAGTTGGTCACTGTAGGTGTGCAGTTCACGGTAGCTGCGCTGGTTGCTCTCGATGGCGATGAGTAGGGCTGATGTGTTGCCGAAATCATCGTTGGCCACGAGGGCGAGCACGCCACTGGGCAGGCTTTGTTTGAAGAGAGTCAGGCCGTGTTTGATCTTACTCCACACCTCGTCTTTGTTGTGTACGTCGTCGTCCAGGCGCACCATCACATAGCACATTCCGTTTTGTGAGGTGGAGGTGGTCTTGGTGCGGTTCACCTCTTTGTAAGTGAAGAGGTAGCGCTCCAGTTGGCGGGTCACTTGCTGCTCTACTTCCTCAGAGGTGGCTCCAGGATAGACGGCCACTACCACGCCCTGACGGATGGTAAACTGCGGAAACTCGTCTTTGGGCATCACGTACATGCCATAAATGCCCATGCCGAAAAGCAGGACGACGATAAGAAGTGAGATGGGGTAGTGGTCGAGAGGCCATCTCATCCAGTTTGATTTCTTTTCCATAGTATCCACCTTAGTAGACGACTTTGTTTCCCTCACTCAGTTTCTGATATCCCTCCACTACCACACGCTGGTCGTAGCGCAGTCCTTGGGTGATCGACACACGGTTGTCCACAGGGTGGCCAATGCTCACAGGGGTGCGGTGGGCAGTGCTGTCGCTGGAGATGGTCCATACGAAGAGGGTGCCATCGGCGTTGCGCTGCACACTGGTCACAGGCAGGGTGATGTCGCTCTTACCGCCACCATGCGTCAGCAGTGTCACGTTGGCCACCATGCCGGGCAACAGCCGGCGGTCGGGGTTGGGTACATGGATGCGGATGTCGTAGGTGTGGGTCAGTGCGTCGGCCTGCACGCCTTTCTCTATCCTGCCGCCGTTGACGTGACGGTCAGCGGCATCGACGACGATGTATGAGGGGGTCTGGGCGGTGATACGCCCCACTTCCTGCTCCGGTACCGACACCTTCACCTTCACTGAACTGATGTCGAGGATGGTCACAATGGCCTGAGAGGGCAAGGCAGTCTCGCCTGCTCCCACTTGTTTGCGGCCAATGATGCCACCCACAGGTGCGTAAAGACGTGTGTCGGCCAGGTTTTTGCGCACGATCTTCTCAGCGGCGGTGGCAGAGCGCACACCGGCCTCCGCCGTACTCAGTGTGGTCTCGGCTTGTTTCAGCCGTGTCTCAGCCTCTATCCACTTGATTTCAGGTAGCGAACCGTTGTCATGAAGCAGTTTCATGCGGTCGTAAGCATCCTTTGCCTGGGCGTACACGTTGCGGGCCTGTATCACCATGTCCTTGGCTTGACTCGTAGAAGCCTGGGCGGCCTCTAGGCTATTGTCCATACTGGTGGGGTCGATTTCAGCCAACAGTTGGCCTCTCGCTACGGCTTGTCCCTCGTGCACCAGCATACGACGCACCACTCCCATGCTAGTGAAGCTGACGGCGGTAGCTTCGCGCTCCTCTACAATACCGACATAGGATTCTCCTGTACCAGAGCCGGTGGGCGAGGTGATTTCTGTCTTCACACGGATGGGGGCTTTGGTCTTGCCTTGTTGGTTGTGGCCGCAGCCCATGCAGAGGATGACGGCAAGTAATGGAAGTATGGTCTTAGTCTGATGCATAGATGCTTGGTTGATGATGAAAGTGATTACGCTTTCACCAGATTGGTCTTATAGATATTCTTGTCGTAATAGGCGTTGCTGTTGATGGCCACTTTCTTCGACTTCTTTTGCTGCTCTTCTTTTGGCAACTCTGGGAAAGAGGCGTCGCGGTCGAGCACATCAAGTGAGCGTAGGATGGCAGGGTCGTCAATGTTGAGATATTCCATCCAAGCCTGTTCGTCGAGCATGTTGTAGATGATACGGCTGTAGATATAGCGCTCCAGCAAAGTACGTGACTTCTGAATGAGGAGGTTGCGGCGCTGCAGACCGTGCTTCTCTGCATAGTCGGCGAATTTCTCTACCAGTCCCTGACGTTTCAGGAAGGGCAGCAACTGCTGGGTGGTGGTGAGCGACTTCATCTTCTCGCGGTTGTCGTCGGTATAATCGAAAGCAAATTGCAGGATCAGTCCACTCATGGCGGCCTCTTTATAATAAGAGGTGATACCGATAGTGTCCTCCGGCACGAAGATGTCGGGGGTGATTCCGCCGCCGCCATAGACGGTGCGCCCGATACGGGTGTGATAGGCAGGGCCGGTGTGCTTGATGCTGTCCTCTGAGAAGAACTCACCGTGCTGGTAACGAATCAGCAAGTCTTCCTCATATTCTTTGTCCTTGCCGTCGGTGTAATGCTTCTGGATGCAACGTCCGGAGGGGGTGAAGTAGCGTGCCACCGTGAGACGTATCATACTGCCGTCGGGGAACTCGATCTGCTGTTGCACCAGGCCCTTGCCGAAAGAACGGCGGCCGATGACGGTGCCGCGGTCATTGTCCTGGATGGCACCGGCGAAAATCTCTGAAGCGGATGCCGAACCCTCATTGATGAGCACCACAAGGGGGATGTCCTGATAAGTGCCTCGGCCTGTGCTCATAAAGTCCTGACGGGGCTGTTTGCGGCCCTCTGTGTAGACGATACGCCGGTTCTTGGGCAGGAATTCGTCGGCTATCTGGATGGCGGATGCCATGTAGCCACCCACATTGTCACGCAGGTCAATGATGAGATTTCTCACTCCTTCCTGCCCCAGCATGGCGAGCGATGAGATCATCTCGCCATAGGTGTTGTCGCCGAAGTTCTTGATTTTGATATAGCCAGTTTTGTTGTCTATCATATAAGTGGCGCTGATGCTGCTGGTGTAGATGTCGTCGCGGGTGATGGTGAAGACCTTGGGCTGCTTCTGGCCGTAACGCATCACGCCCACTTTCACTTTGGTGCCACGGGGGCCTTTCAACTTGTGCATCGCCTCTTCGTTGGTCACTTCCTCGCCCACAAAAGGCTTGTCGTCCACACTGATGATCTTGTCGCCAGCTATGACCCCCGCCTGTTCTGCCGGTCCGCCCGAGATGACGTTCTGCACACGCACGGTGTCGTTGCGTATCACGAACTCTATACCTACGCCGGAGAAAGAGCCGCGCAGGTCGTCAGTGGCCGACTGCACGTCTTTGGCGCTGATGTAGACAGAGTGGGGGTCAAGTTCGGAGAGGATCTGTGGCAGGGCCTTCTCCACAAGGTCATTCATGTTTACACTGTCCACATATTGGTCGTCAATGATGCGCAACAAGTTGTTGAGACGGTTGCTGCCAGTATTGATGATATTGAGACGGTTGCCGGAGAAATGGTTGGCGTAGAAACTGCCCAGCAGGATGCCCAGCACGACACTGATGGCGAGCATCAGTGGCATAAAACGACTCGACTTATTCAGATTCATGTTCGGATGTATTGATATATTCTACTTCAATGTTGGCCCGCCGTAATAGTTCAATACCGTCGGCCAGACGGTATTCCTCACCATATACTACACGCCGGATGCCGGCCTGGATGATGAGTTTGGAGCACTCTAAGCAGGGTGATGCGGTGACATAGAGGGTGGCACCGTCGCTGTTGTTGCTGCTGCGGGCAAGTTTGGTGATGGCGTTGGCCTCGGCGTGCAGCACGTAGGGCTTGGTCACATTGTGCTCGTCCTCGCAGACATTTTCAAAGCCACTGGGTGTGCCGTTGTAGCCGTCACTGATGATCATTTTGTCTTTTACTACTAAGGCACCCACCTGACGGCGTACGCAATAACTGTTTTCCGCCCAGATTTGTGCCATGCGCAGATAGCGGAGGTCCAGAAGACGCTGCTTCTCTTGAGTTGGGGTCATCTCTTTTCTTTTTTAGGTTTTCTGATGCCGTTACGTTTCAACAGAGCTTCGATGGTAGGTTCGCTGCCACGGAATCGTTTGTAGAGGGTCATCGGATGCTCGGTGCCGCCCTTGGAGAGAATGTTCTCACGGAAACGCTCTGCTGTGGCGGTGTCGAAGATGCCGTTTTTCTTGAACACGCTGAAAGCGTCGGCGTCGAGTACCTCTGCCCACTTGTAACTATAATAGCCGGCGGCATAGCCTCCTGCCATGATATGTGAGAACTGCACAGTCATACATGTGTCGGGCAATTGCTTGAAGATGATGGATTTCTTCCAGGCTTTCTGCTCGAAAGGTATGATGTCTTCGGTGAACTCGTCTTTCTGGGTATAGTAAGCCATGTCGAGCAGCCCAAGACTCAACTGTCGCAGACAGCCATAGGCCACCATGAAGTTGCGGCTCTTGACGATACGGTTGATCAGTTCGTCAGGCAAAGGTTCGCCGGTCTGATAGTGGAAGGCGAAAGTACGGAGGAACTCTTTCTCCACCGAATAGTTCTCCATGAACTGAGAGGGCAGCTCAACGAAGTCCCACCAAACATTAGTGCCTGAGAGACTCTCGAAGCGGGTGTTGGCAAACATGCCGTGGAGGGAGTGCCCAAACTCATGCAGGAAGGTCTCCACTTCGCCAAGGCTCAGCAGCGCGGGCTTGTCGGCGGTCGGTTTGGTAAGGTTCATGACCACGCTCACATGGGGACGAATGTTAACACCTTTGCGGTTGATATATTGCCCCTGGAAGTTGGTCATCCAGGCACCGCCTTGCTTACCCTTACGGGGATGGAAGTCGGCATAGAAGACAGCGAGGAAACTGCCGTCTTTGTCAAACACCTCGTAAGCTTTCACATCGGGGTGATAGACGGGGATGTTTTGGTTTTCCTTGAATGTGATGCCATAGAGCCGGTTGGCAAGTCCGAACACGCCATCGATGACGCGCGATAGTTCAAAATAGGGCCGCAACATCTCTGAGTCGATGTTGTACTTCTTCATTTGGAGCAAGTAGGAGTAGTGTGGCATGTCCCATGGCTCTAAATGGAAATGACGCCCCTCTGTGCGGCGGGCGGTCTTTTCTATCTCGCTCAATTCTTTCTCTGCAGAGGGCTTATAGGCGTCGATAAGTTGGTCGAGCAGACGGTATACGTTGCGGCTGTTGCTAGCCATACGGTGTTTCAGCACATAGTCGGCATAGCTCTTGAACCCCAACAGTTGAGCCGTCTCGCGACGCAGGTTGACGAGACGTTGACAGATTTTCAGGTTGTTCTCGCTGTTGTCGTGGGTGCACACGGTGTTGCTAGCCATATAAAGTTTTCGGCGCAACTCACGGCAGGTGGAGTATTTCATAAACGGCCCCATGCTCGGTGCGTCGAGGGTAAACACCCATCCGTCCAACTCGCGGTCTTTGGCTTCCTGAGCCGCTATCTCACGCACTCTTTCAGGCAGTCCGGCCAGGTCGGCCTCGTCGGTGATATGTAGGGTAAAGGCTTTGCGCTCTTTGCGCAGGTTTTGTGAGAACTGGAGAGAGAGCAGGCTCATCTCCTCGCTCAGTCGGCGCAGTTTCTCCTTGTCTTCATCGCATAGCAGGGCGCCACTGCGTGAGAATCCTTCATAAACGTTGTCGAGCAATTTTTTCTCTTCGGGGGTGAGGCGGCGATGATGCCGGTGCACCGCCTTGATGCGCTCAAAGAGGGGCTTGTTGAGGCTGATGTCGTTGGCATGCTTGGTGAGCATGGGCTCTATTTTCTGTGCCAGGGCATCCATCTCGTCATTGGTCTCGGCACTGAGGAGATTGAAAAAGACAGTCGACACCCGGTCGAGCAGGTCATAATAACCGTTGTCATCGTCTTTGTTGAGGATGGTATTGTCGAAGGTGGGTTTCTCCGGATTGTTGATATTTTTCTCTATCTGTTCATTGTCTCTCCTGATGCCTTCGATAAATGCCTCTTCATAGTCTTCGAGACGGATTCGGTCGAAGGGAAAGGTGTCATGAAGGGTGTTAAAAGGTTCAAAAAATGGATTTTTGCGTGTCGTTGTTTCCGTTGCTTTCTCGTTCATAACGTTGTTTCTGCTTTTATCTTGCAAAATTAGTGCAAACTGAGCGAAATGCAAAACAAAAAAACATTTTTTATATTTTAAGTACCCTCTAGGCCATCTAGACTATCTAGACCATCTAGACTATCTAGATCATCTAGATCATCTAGACCATCTAGACCATCTAGACTATCTAGACCCTCTTATCCCACGATAGCGCACTGCAGCCAGTAGCAGAAAATGCCGGCCAGATATCCTACAAAGGCAATCCAGGTGATACGCTTCATATACCATCCGAATGTGATCTTCTCCAGACCCATTACCACCACGCCGGCAGCAGAACCGATGATGAGCATCGAACCGCCCACACCGGCACAGTAGGCTAAGAGCTGCCAGAAGATGCCGTCGATGGCCATGGCACCGTCGGGCGTGACAGGATACATACCCATACATCCAGCCACTAAAGGCACATTGTCTACTATACTCGACAGCACACCGATAATACCGTTGATCAGATAGTAGTTGCCGCTGAAAGCCTCGTTGAGGCTCTCGCCTAAGAGGGTGAGTGCACCAATAGTCTCCAGACAGGCTACAGCCATAAGAATACCTAAGAAGAAGAGGATCGTAGAGATGTCGATGCGGGCGAGCAGGTTTGTGACGCGTTTCTGCATGGCACCTTTTTCCTCCACCTCTTTCAGGTTGCTGTAGAAAATCTCTGTAGTGGTCCATAATACGCCTAAGACGAGCAAAATGCCGACAAACGGAGGCAGGTGGGTTATGCTCTTAAAAATAGGCACAAAGATAAGGCCACCCACGCCAAGGAAGAACACGGTCTTGCGCTGACCGGTGGTGAGCTCACTGGCCGCCACGCTCTTAGCCTGTGTAGGAGTAAACGCCAACTCGCCTTTCAAATGGAGGCTCAGAATGTATGCTGGTATCAGCATGGACACCAGTGAAGGGATAAAAATCTGTGTGATGACACCGGCAGCGGTGATGACGCCTTTGTTCCATAGCATGATGGTGGTCACGTCGCCGATGGGGGAGAAAGCACCGCCAGAGTTAGCTGCTATCACGACTAATGCGGCATAGATAAGACGGTCGTTCTTGTCGCTGACGAGTTTACGCAGGATCATGATCATGACGATACTCGTAGTGAGGTTGTCGAGGATGGCAGAGAGAATGAACGTCATAAAAGCGATACGCCAGAGCAAAGCTCGTTTGCTCTTGGTGTGCAGAGTGTCACGCACGAAGTTGAAACCTCCGTTCTGATCCACCACTTCCACAATGGTCATGGCGCCCATCAAGAAAAAGAGGGTCGTGGAGGTGCTGCCTAAGTGATGCTCTATCACCTCACTGACAGCTTGTGGGATATTGGCACCGATGGCGGTGGCGATATACTGGCCCGGGTCAATCATGAAGAGGGTCCAGCAGATGACAAACATGAGCAGGGCGATTGCGGCCTTGTTGATTTTGGTGACACTCTCAATGGCAATGAAGAAATAGCCAATGATAAAGAAAATGACGATGGCAATGCTTAGTGTTGACATTGTTTTTGTGAATAAGTTGATAGTTTTTGGACCTCGATATTGCAAGGTCGGATAGCTTGCTTTCTAATTTCCTGCAAAATTACTGTAAATATATGAATAAAATTCATGTATGTAGTAAAAAACTTACGTAATCGTTTGAAGAAAGACCACATCACAAAGAAAAACGTAATAAAAAATTGTCGAATTCTCAAATATTATGTATATATTTGCAAACGGTTAATCCTTTCACCCCACATTTTACCTCTCATAAAATCATATCTTCATGAAAAAACAATTGTTCTTTTTGCTGGCTGTCTTTTGCATGACAGAAGTGACAGCCCAGACGATGAAACCCGCTATCCCTCGTGATGCTGAGTTGGAGGCGAAAATCGAGAAAACCCTCTCAAAGATGACACTCGACGAGAAAGTGGGTCAGATGTTGGAACTGAATCTTGACATCATAGGCAAGATGGAAGTAGAAAACGGCAAAGTGGATCGTGAGAAAGTCAGAAATGCCTTGAAAGGATTTGGTGCTCCCGACAAGGACATAGAAGACTTGCTGAAAAAGAAAGACAAGGATATTATCGACCGTTTAGGTGGCTATAACCTGGACATCTATGCCGGTGAGGCGAAACCGGTGTGGAAACTCAATGAGACTATGCTCGATACCCTCCTCGCAAAATACAAAGTAGGTTCCCTGCTCAATGCGCCGGGTACGCGTGCCGCCACCGTGGAACAATGGCAGAAATGGATCACACTCATCCAGAAACTCTCCATGAAGCATATCGGCATTCCCGATATCTACGGCCTGGACCACAACCATGGCGTGACCTATACACAGGGTGGTACCCTCTTCCCACAACCTATCAATATCGCAGCCTCTTTCAATACCGATCTGGCTAACACAGGCGCACGCATCACAGCTTATGAGAGCCGCGCCGGCAACTGCCCTTGGGTCTACAATCCCACCATCGACCTGGGACGTGACCCGCGTTGGCCACGTATCTGGGAGAGTTATGGCGAGGATGCCATCGTCAACAGCCGTATGGTAGCGGCCGCCGTACGTGGGTATCAGGGTGATGACCCCAACCACCTCGGTCCGTACAACGTGGCGACCAGCGTGAAGCACTATATGGGCTATGGCGCTCCCTTCTCGGGCAAAGACCGCACACCGGCATATATCTCTCCGCAGATGTTGCGTGAGAAGTATTTCGCACCATTTAAGGCTGCTGCCCAAGCTGGCGCGCTGACCATGATGGTCAACTCGGCCAGTATCAATGGCGTGCCCCTCCATGCCAGCTATGAATACCTCACACAATGGCTCAAGGAAGACCTGCAGTGGGATGGAATGCTCGTGACTGACTGGGCTGACATCAACAATCTCTTCACCCGCGAGAAGGTGGCCAAAGATAAGAAAGACGCTATCCGCATCGCCATCAATGCCGGTATCGACATGAGCATGGATCCTTACAGTGTCGACTTCTGCATCCTGCTCAAAGAATTGGTGCAGGAGGGCAAGGTGAGCATGTCACGTATCGACGATGCTGTGCGCCGCATCCTGCGTGTGAAATACCGCCTGGGACTGTTCGACCGGCCTAATACGGGCGGTGCCAAGGAGTATTCGCTTTTTGGCTCTCAGGAGCATGCCGACATAGCCCTCAGAGCCGCCGAAGAGACTGAGGTGCTGCTGAAAAACGATCACCATCTACTGCCCCTCTCACAGGGCAAGAAAATCTTGTTGACAGGACCTAACGCCAACCAGATGAGATGCCTCAATGGCGGATGGAGTTACACCTGGCAGGGCTCTAAGGCAGAAGATCTCTCCGAGAAATACAACACTATCTACGAGGCGTTGTGCAACCAGTTTGGCGCAGACAACATCACACTCGAGCAGGGTGTCACCTACAACGAGAATGGTGCTTACTGGCAGGAAAACAAACCTGAAATAGAGAAGGCTGTGGCTGCGGCACAACAGGTGGATGTAATCATCGCTTGCATCGGCGAGAACTCTTACACGGAGACACCGGGCAACCTGACCGACCTTTGGCTCTCTGAGAATCAACGCAACTTGGTGAAGGCACTCGCCAAGACGGGCAAACCGATCATCTTGATCCTGAACGAGGGAAGACCTCGCCTCATCGCTGACATTGAACCGCTCGCCCAAGCAGTGGTGCATATTCTGCTGCCTGGTAATTACGGTGGCGACGCACTGGCTAACCTTCTGGCTGGCAAAGCCAACTTCTCTGGTCGCCTGCCGTACACTTATCCTAAGGAGATAAACTCTCTGATCAATTATGACTACAAGGTGAGCGAACAGGTGTCGACCATGGCCGGTGCCTATGACTATGACGCCAAAGTGACTCAGCAGTGGCCGTTTGGATATGGATTGAGCTATACCACCTTTGAATATAGCAATCTGCGCGTTGACAAGCCTCAGTTTAGCCCCTCTGACGTGCTGACAGTGTCGGTAGATGTCAAAAACACCGGTAGCAAGGCTGGCATGGAGAGCGTGTTGCTTTACAGCAGCGACCTTATCGCCTCACTCACACCCGACTGCCGACGCCTGCGTGACTTCAAGAAAATCGCTCTGAATGAGGGCGAGACCAAGACTGTCACCTTCACGTTGCCTGCCAGCGACCTCGCTTTTGTGGGCGCCGATGGCAAGTGGATCCTTGAGGAGGGTGAGTTTGTACTCTCTGTGGGTGGCAAAACCACTCAGGTGAACTGCACTTCGACCAAGAAGTGGGAGACCGCGAATATTGATTAGTGGTATGACACCTCCCCCTGTCCCCTCCGAAGGAGGGGAGGTAGGATTGAGTGGTGAGAGATATGACACCTCCCCCTGACCCCTCCAAAGGAGGGGAGATAGGATTGAGTGGTGAGAGATATGACACCTCCCCCTGACCCCTCCAAAGGAGGGGAGATAGGATTGAGTGGTGAGAGGTAAGAGGTGAGAGATACAATCTGAAGGGGTATTCTCTCACCTCTTACCTCTCACCACTTACCTCTTTTAATTTGTCACAAATAAAAAAGTTTACGAAACAAATCATAAAGTAAATAATATTTTTTGATGCTATATTTGCAACGTAGTTATTTTTCTTGGAAATGAACAATTATTAACCCTAGTAAGACTTATGAAAAAAATCTTTACCTTTATTGCGGCAGTAGTTTTGTCGTCCGGTGCATTTGCACAAACCAAGTATGTGGACTTGGTGGAGAATGGCCACATGGAGAAAGAGCAAGACCCCGATTGGTCGTGCTTCTGGTGCCATGAGTGGCGCACGAATGAAGAGCAGTTTGCTGGTTTCGCCAACATCGTGGAGGAACCAGGCGATCCTACCAACCACTGTGCCACGGTCAGGGTGCGTACAGAAGCGGAAGCTGATGAGGCAGGCACCAAAGTTAAGCCTGACGGCTCTGAAAACTTGGCCAGCTGGGACTGCCAGTTCTTTATCTATGTCAAACAAAGTATTGCTTCTGGCAAGATGCTTAAATTGACCATGCGTGTCAAGGCAGACAAAGAGTGTCAAATTGAGACCCAGGCTCACAATGCCCCCGGTGACTACAACCACTATCAGCTCTTTGGAAATATCCCTGTCACTACAGAATGGGTGAAAATAGAGAGAGAAGCCATCATCAGCGCTGATATGACTGGAGAGAACAATGGTAAGGAGATGCATACGGTGGCCTTCAACTTGTCTACCATGACGGATGGAAACCAGTTCTACTTTGATGATATCAAGCTGGAGGTAAAAGACCAGGCTGACCCAGGTGCAATCACAGGGTGGTTTGACTTCGTGAATAATGGCAATCTGGAGACGGACGATGTGCAGAATTTCTTAGGACGTGATGCGGCGAATGGTCAAGACCTGCCGGCACGTATCGTTGTTGACAAAGATGGCAAACGGGCGCTGAACGTGACTTCAGAAGATGTGACACGCTGGGATTTGGATGACAATGGTGAACCCACAAGACCCATCTACGTAAGAACAGATGCCGAAGGAAATCAAACGGATGTGGCAGGTGATGACTGGCTCGCACAGTTCTTTGTAACTACCAAACATGTATTCCACGTGGGTGATCAATTCAAGTTTGTGATGTGGGCTCGTGCTGACAAACCTGCCAGTATCGACTCTCAGATACACAGAACAGCCGGCGATTATCTTTGGTATCAGATGGTGGGCAGCTATGATTTGACAGAAGAATGGCAGAAAATTGAGTATGAAGGCACCATCGACAGCAATCAGGCAGGTGGTTGGACCATCGCATTCAACCTGTATAAACTGAAAGAGTACAACAATTACTACTTCCGCGATATCGAACTATGCCTTAATGAGGCGCAGGTGTCCGATCCTGATCGAACCCTTGGCTCCGCCACGATACAGTTGCCTGTGCCTGATTCTGGCACCACCACCGCTGAGGTGGATATGAACGACCTCGTACAAGTGATGAAAGTCGATGACTTAGGTGAATTTATCACGGGCAACAGTATGAAAGTGATTGAAGAACCAGAGGACGAACAATTCGGCGAAAATACCTTCTCACCTGTATACGATGGCGCCATTTTCAACTTGGAAGGTCAGCACGATGACGGTGGTTCGATCATCCTTGAGATGGGAGACGAAGTGACGGAGGACAATAAGGCTCAATTTATCATCACCAACATCGGTGAGCCATTGGGCGACAAGAAAGTGGACGCAAGCATCTGCTTCCAGAACGGACAGTGGTATTATGTCTACAATATCAGCTTCGTCGATGTCAGCACTTACTTGGGTGTACAGGAGGTGAAGACAGCTTCTACGAAAGACAATGTCATCTTCGACCTCTCAGGACGCAGAGTGACTCAGCCTGTCAAGGGCGTCTTTATCCAGAATGGCAAGAAGTTTATAAAATAACGAAATGTGATTCAACTGAAACAAAAAGCCTGCCAGAGCATTACTCGGCAGGCTTTTTGCGTTGGTTGTTGAAATATTCCGTCACTTTGTCCCAATTGACGCTGATTACTTTCAGAGGTTCATCAAATTCGGTGGCCTTGGCTTGATGTTTTTGGAAGTCAAAGTGGACAAAAATCTTGTCATCCACACACACACCATTGCTGTCAAGAGGCAAAACATCGAAGAACTTAAGATTTCTTAAATCGCTCAAATTCCCTTTGCGCGAATCGTCCTCTCCCTTATCTTTAAATTTGTAAAAACACTCATCGTTGGGTTTCAGATACCATATTTCTTTGTTTCCTATGGTATCTGTTTTTTGTACAATGACCATGGCTTCTTCCGTTTGTTTGCGTATGTCATGCCCCAACACCAAGTTGTAGGCAAGAATAGTCAGCAGGAAGAACAGTGCAATTGCAAATGGCTGAATAAGACACCCCAAAGCCAAGCCTTTCCACCTTTTATGCAAGAATCCAAATAAAGGTATCATGAGTGAAGCGACCACTATTGTCAATATGGTCATTATCAATAGGATGTATGCGCCGAAACCTTGTTCTATTAACATAGTTTGAATGGTTTGAGTTGTTGAGAGTTTAGGATTGGGTGTATTTGACAGCGAGCATGGTGAGGTCGTCACTTTGCTCTGCGTCACCTACAAACTGACGTACCGCATGTGTCATGGCTTCAATGAGGGGTTGAGGATCTGTAGATGACGCTAGGGCCACCTGTTGCATTTTGTCCATGCCGAACTGGCGAAGCTCAGCGTCCTCGGCTTCATTGAGACCGTCGGTGTAAAGGAAGATGGTGTCACCTGCCTTCAATTGCAGACTTTGCACAGAAAACTGCATCCCGGGCATCACGCCGACAGGAAGATTGGCATCGCAGGGGACGACATGGACTTCACCATCGGTCAATAACAATGGAGGATTGTGACCAGCACTGGTGTAGGTGAGATGGCCGGAGGCCAGGTCGAGCACCCCAAGGAAGACCGTGACAAACATACCAGTATCGTTGTTGACGCTCAGGGCTTCGTTGAGAGCCAAAACGATATGTCCAGAATCCTGTGTATAAGATGCGATGTTGCGGAACAGTGAGCGAGTGACAGCCATGACCAGCGAGGCCGGAACACCTTTGCCTGACACGTCACCGATACAGAAGAAGAGTTTCTCGTCGCGGATGAAGAAGTCATAGAGGTCTCCACCAACAGCCTTTGCCGGCATCACCAGTCCGTAGATATCGATGTCGTGACGGTTGGGGAACGCAGGATAGGTCTTTGGAAGCATCGACATCTGTATGTCGTGGGCTATTTTCAGCTCACTCTCTATGGAGGCTTTGGCTGTCATGGTTTCCTTGAGTTCTTCAATATAGGCTTTCAGCGAGTGTTGCATGTTGTCAAAAGAGTCGCGCAAAAGATGAATCTCATCGTGACTGTTGATGACAGGCAAAGGGGTGTCAAATTGCCCTCCAGCCACTTGGTCGGCAGTGGCCGCCAATTGTTTTAGCGGATTCGCTGCGCGGACGATGGCGATACGGCACACGAGGAATGTAACCATCATCACAAGCGCAAACAGCAGCACCATCATAGAACTGGTAATAATGCCAATAACGCTGAGGGATATCTCTTTCATCGATACAGCCAGAATCCAGTCAGTGCCCTCCAAAGGTGTGAAGAACAGAAAGTTTTTGACTCTGTTTACGCGCACCAGCTTGTCTATCTCATTGTGGCTGGTCTGACCTTCCTTCATCTTGTTAATGACATCTTGTGCGCCTCCAGGTTTGTCCGCGTCCTTGATGTGGACGAAGAAGTTGCCTCGAAGGATGCGCCTCTGGTCGTAGTGGGTGATATAGGTGCCGTCATTGGCCAATACATAACTGTTGGTCTCATCATTACTTGCAATTTCAATGGCCCATCCTTCTCCCTCGAATCTATGATACTGATCATTTATTAACTCGCTCATGAACAACAGCGACAGGTCGGCCCCGAGGATAGCCACAAGTCGACCTTTGGAGTCATGGATGGGGTATAGGTATGCCACCAACGGGGTCTTCCCGTCAACACTGTCGAAGAAGGGTTTTGACCAGTATGCGGAGTCGGCAGCGATGGCCTCTTGAAACCATTCGCTATCCAGATAGGTGTTGCCCTGAGCTTTCATTAGCATACCTTCCACGGTCACACTGTCCTTGCGACAGGCGTAGGGGCACAACGCGCGACCATGCTGTGGGAAGTAGTTGTCTATGAAGCTAATACCACAGCTGCGGATGTGGGGGTTCTGACGGACGATACGCTCCATGATCGCCTGAAGCTGAAGTGGCTGGTTGACGTTCTTCTCCACATCAAAGAGGTTGTTCTTGACGGCCACGCTGACATTCGACATGACACTGCTGATGCTTTTCCCGTATGCCTGCATGCTGACATGTACGGCATCGGCATTGTTTTCTACCACCAGTTCTTTTGTGAATACGTAAACTAGATAAGCCAATCCGCTCATCATCACAAACATTACCAGCATCACCCATCTTGTCAGTTTTCGGGCGAAAGAATGATTGTATTTCTTATCTTTCATTTGTTCTTGATTTCATGACAAGCCGAAGCTCTTCGCTATTAGTCAGCAAATATAGATAAAAAAAACGATATTTTAAGACATTCCTATAAAGAAATTCACTTTTCTCATAAAAGAACCTCAACTTTCACAAGCTCAAGTTGCTAAGTTGTTGGATATTTGCCCTTCGCTTTTCTTGAGGAGTCTCAAAATGAAGCCAAGAAATCGTTTTTTCGCCATCCTGCAAGAATTTTGCCCTTTTTTATCATTTTGACCTTTTCTGTCATCTAATATTTCTCTTTTTTTGTTACTTTTGCAAAAATGTTTCTTATTACTTAATAGAACACACACCTTTATGGGCAGAAATAAATTTTCACAGAAGGAAATCAATGAGATAGAAAAGCTGCTACGCCTGAAGAACGCGGGCAACAGGGCTAAACAGAAACTCATTCGCCATCAACTCAGGGTGGACTATGAGTTTAATATATCCGATTTCAATGAGCCGGGCAAGGCTTTTGGCGAAGTGGAGTTGCAAGCAGCACTCCGCCGTGGTGCTATTGAGATATTGGACGATGCCACCATCGCTTCCATGAAAGAGAAGCGGGCGCGTGACAAAGCCCGTGACGAAGCCGCCCGCCAGCGTGAGGCCATCGAAAGTGGCCAGCAGACCGACTGGAAAGAGGCCATGAGACAGTGGGAAGAATCGATGAAAAACTAAAGGCGCTTGTACTCATCAAGAACACAACATTATAAAAATATATTATGGAAAAACAAACAACTTGTCAGCAGAAACCTTTCAACGCCAAAGAGGCGAAAGACAAAATCGTGAATTGGATCAAAGACTGGTTCGCACAAAACGGGCCAGGTTGTAACGCCGTTCTGGGCATTTCAGGAGGCAAGGACAGCAGTGTCGTTGCTGCCTTGTGCGCTGAGGCATTAGGCAAAGACCATGTGATTGGCGTGACAATGCCCAATGGCGAGCAGAAAGACATCTCCGACAGTATGCGGCTGATTGACCATCTTGGCATCCGCTATTGCAATGTTAATATCGGTGATACCTACAACACGCTTATGGCCGCCGTGAAGGAGCAGTTAGCCACACTCGACACCGAAGTGTCCAACCAGACCATCATCAACCTCCCACCACGCCTGCGCATGGCCACAGTCTATGCCGTGTCACAGTCGTTGAACGGACGAGTAGCCAACACCTGCAACCTCTCAGAAGACTGGGTGGGCTATTCCACACGTTATGGCGACGGGGCCGGCGACTTTGCACCCTTAGGGGGACTCACCGTACAGGAAGTTATCGCCGTGGGTAAAGAACTGGGCCTGCCAATCGACCTGGTGGAGAAAACACCGTCTGACGGTCTCTGTGGTAAGACCGATGAGGACAACCTCGGATTCACATACGCTGTACTCGACCGATATATCCGCACCGGCGTGTGCGATGACCCTCACGCCAAAGCATTGATCGACGATAAGCATGTCAAAAATCTGTTCAAACTTCAGCCCATCCCTCATTGTGAGATATAGGAACTTAAGACAACTCCTCAACACTTTACATAACAATGAATCTAACGAAAACTTTATTGACCATCGGTCTGGCATCCACAGTGATGCAGGCCGCAGCCATCACCTCCGACGGCGTGGGGATGAGCGACACACGGCAGAACCCGTTACTCCAGAAAAGTTCACTTCCATTTTCCGCTCCAGATTTTAGCCAGATCCAACCGTCTGACTACCTACCAGCTATTCAGACGGCCATCCAACAGACACGGGAGAACATCGGACAGATTGTTGCCAATAAGCGGAAAGCTACTTTTGAGAACACGATCTTAGCCTATGAAAAGAGCGAAGAGCTGCTCGACCGTGTCACGAATATCTTCTTCGCACTTGTCAGCGCTGACAAAACTCCTGAGATAGCTGAGACTGAAAAGAAAGTAATGCCTTTGCTCACCGAATTGGAAAACGAGATATCCTTCAACCAAACTCTCTTCCAACGGGTGAAATATGTTTATGATCACCAGTACAAATCTCTGAAAGGAGAGGACAAGAAACTGTTGGAGGAAATCTATAAGTCGTTTGTCCGTAAAGGCGCTTTGCTGCCAGAGGACAAAATGGAGCGGATGAAGGAAATCAATCTTCGTATCGCTGATTTGCAGCAACAGTGGGGTGACCTGCTGCCCAATGCCACCAACCATTCAGTGGTGTGGGTCAACAGCCGTGAGGAACTGGCAGGTCTCAGTGAGGCCGACATCGCCCAGTGTAAGAAAGACGCAGAGAACCGTGGCAGCAAGACTCCCTATTGCATCGTTATCATCAATACGACACAGCAACCCATCCTGACCAGCCTGGCCAACCGCGCGCTGCGCAAACGGGTTTATGAGGCATCGATTCATAGGTCTGACGGGTCACGGTCGTTCAACACTTATCCTATCGTCGTCGAGATCGCTCGACTGCGGGCGGAACAGGCACGCATCATGGGCTATCCCAATTATGCTTCCTACTCCCTGGAGAAAACCATGGCCAAGAACACTGACAATGTCTACGCTTTCCTGCGTCAGCTGATCAAAGAGTACCGGCCGAAAGCGGATGCGGAGACCAAGGCGATTGAGGAGTTCGCTCGCAAGGAGATGGGGCCAGACTTCCAACTGAAGCCGTACGACCGCTTCTACTACTCGGCCAAGATGAAGCAAGCGGCGTATAGTTTCTCTGAAGATGATGTCAAACCTTATTTCAACATCGACAGTGTGCAGCGCAATGGCGTGTTCTATGCCGCCAACCGCGTCTATGGCCTCACTTTCAAGGAGCGTAAGGACATCCCTGTCTATCATCCTGACATGAAGGTGTTTGAGGTCTTCGACAAGGATGGCCGTTCGATGGCGCTTTTCTACAGCGACTATTTCCGCCGTCCCACCAAACGGGGTGGGGCATGGATGAGTGCCTTTGCCAAGCAGAGCGGTCTGCGCCAGCAGTTGCCGGTCATCTTCAATGTGTGCAACAATGCTAAAGCTCCTGACGGACAGCCTTCTCTCATCACATGGGACGAGGTGACTACCCTGTTTCATGAGTTTGGACACGCGCTTCACGGCATGCTTTCCAACTGTACATACAACACGCTCAGTGGTACTGCCGTGGCACGTGATTTCGTCGAGATGCCATCACAGTTCAACGAGTCGTTTGCCTCCATCCCCGAGATTTTCGACCATTACGCCCGGCATGCCGTCACGGGCCAGCCGATGCCCGCCAACCTGAAAGAAAAGATGCTGCAGTCGATCAATTTCCAGTCGGCGTACGCCCTTGGTGAGAATCTGGCAGCTACTTGCCTTGACCTGGCTTGGCACTGCCTCTCAGAAGAGGAGATACCCACCGCAGAAGAGGCAGCCGACTTCGAGGCCCGCGCTTTGCGAGACATCGGATTGCTCGACAGTCAGATACCGCCTCGCTATTCTACCTCTTATTTCAATCATGTGTGGGGTGGTGGCTACGCCGCAGGCTATTATAGTTATCTGTGGACAGAGGTGCTGGCCGTCAACATCGCCGACTGTTTCGCCGCCCGCGGTCCATTGAAACCCGAGGTGGGACAGGCGCTGCGCGACAAAATCCTCAGCCGTGGCAACACGCGCGACCTCATGGAGATGTTCACGGATTTCACTGGCATGAAGTCGCCCGACGCCACAGCACTGCTCAAGGCAAGAGGGTTGTGAACTTACTCAACTTTCGCAAGTTGAGAGAAGTTAAGAAGTTAAAGGAGTTAAGAAGTTAAGCCAAATGAATCGTGGGCTATCTACCTTTGGCCATCAGATGTAATGGCTTAACTACTAAGCGAAGCGATACTTCTTAACTTCTTAACTACTTGAAAGTTGAGCGAATGCGAAACTTGAATAAATTTATAAAATATCCATGAGCTCCAAGAGAGAGGTCACCTCATAGTTGACCGGTCCGGGGGCGGGATATTCTGGATAGCGGTTGAAAAAAGCCGTAGCGATACCGGCATTCTTGGCCCCAAGAATGTCGGTATTGTAATTGTCGCCAATCATAAGTGTTTTCTCTTTGGCTGCCCCCGACATCCGGATGGCGTAGTCGAAAAACTGTGGCGCTGGTTTGTTATAGCCGGCATCCTCGCTTAGGATCACATGGTCGAAATATCCTTCCAGTCCGCAAGCACGCAGTTTCTTATACTGAATCTCATGAAAACCATTGCTGCACATCGTCAAGTGGTAGCCTTTTCCCCGAAGATAGTCCATCAGTTCTTGCGCACCCTCCACCAGACCGGGTTTGTTGGAGCAGAAGTCGAGAAAGCAGTCACTCAGTTCCAAACAGTACTCTTCGGTTGGGTTGAGGCCTTCGCCAATGCTCAGAGGCCGGCGGAAACGCTCAACAATCAGTTCGTCGCGAGTGATTTCTCCTTGTGCATACTTCGTCCACAAGTCGATGTTGGTGCTCCAGTAGGCGTCATAAAAAACTTGGGGGTCGGGAAAAAAACGCTCGAGTCGTTTCACGCAAAACATCTCCTGCAGAGCGATGATGGCATTGCCATGGGTGTCGTAGAGCGTGTCATCGAAGTCGATGAAAAGGTCGTTGTATGGTCTCATCTTTGTGGTGTCGTTTTTGGAATGCAGGTGTTGAATCCACTTGCAGCCAACAATTTGAACTGCAAATTTACTAATTAATGATCTTTTTTTTCGCTCTTTTCGTTTTTTTTGTCTTTCTGGGGATGAAATAGTAAACAAGTAGTCGATCGGAGGCACGACCTCCTACGCTATCACATGCATCTAGTAGTTTCACTCAAAATCATGAAAAACAGTCACTTTGGTGAGAAGAATTCTACAATTCGAAAAATCGTGATAATAATAGCACATGATATTGGACACCCTGTTTTCGTCCTTTTTGCCTTTTTGGTTTTTTTCGTAATATATAGTATATAAGTGGACGAGTAGTAGTGAAGAAAAAGTTAAAAATGTCCGTTCAGTATCTTGTTGTAAGTCTCCACTTCCAGTTTGATGCGTTGCTTGATGAACTCCCATTTCACTTCCTCGAACATATAGGGCATTGGCTGATCATCGGCATCACCGAAATAGGCCATGCTCAATAGAGCACGGTACTCTGAACCATCAGGATATTTTTGGAGATAGAGTTGCATTAGCTCGCTGAAAGAAAAATATTTCAGAAGATAAAAAATGTCGATAAAGTCTTTCTTTGTTCCTCTACCGATAACAGCATTTACCTTCATCGCCGCAATGTCCTTTGGCGAAGCAAGGCGAAGACCTTCCTCAATAATGGGGTCGTCAATCCAAGCATAACTATAATTTACGATGTCAACTTTCACACCGTTCAAGAAATAGGCCTTGATGCGTTTGCTATGTCCGCCTAATACTACTTGATCTATTTGTTTTTTCAAAGCATCTGTCAGTTCGTCCATATCCTCTGTTGCCACTCCGAAGAAGTCGAGGTCAACGGAACGGCGATGCCCATATTGCAGGGCGAGTGAGGTACCACCCACCAGACGCATTCCCTCTAACTCCGGCATCTGCATGAGTATTCTTAGGAGTTCCATAGTGTCGGGCAGGACTGTCTGAAGTGATAACATCGGTATTCTTCTTCTTTGGTGTGCGAGATAGTGCAGATGAAGGCCAGGCAAACGGGATTAAGAGTTCGCATCTTCTTACACTCATTAACAATCTGGTCAAGGCCATAGTAGCGGTTGATGAGTAGCCAATCGTTCATTTGGCCATACTCCAGCACTCGCTGGATGATATAGCCACGGTTTTCGTCCATCTTCAGTTCTGATGGATTGGCATCCCAAAACAAATTGGGAGAAAAAAGGTTAATACATTCCTTGCTACTCATATTTGGCTACAAAATTACAAATATATTTGGAATAAAAGTAGTCTTTTTTGTCTTTTTCGTCATCTAAAATTTCACCTCCATCACGCAAATCTTCCCAATTCACTTCATCATTCCAAAAATATTTCGTATATTTGCCTTTCAATCAACGAAAAATAGGTATTTATGGCAACAATAGACGACAAGAAAGTGATATTCTCGATGGTGGGAGTGAGCAAAACCATCCAGCAGAATCAGAAACAAGTGCTCAAAAACATTTACCTCAGTTTCTTCTACGGAGCCAAGATCGGCATTATCGGTCTCAACGGCGCCGGTAAGTCGACACTGATGAAAATCATCGCTGGTCTCGACCAGAAGTTCCAGGGCCACGTAGTATGGAGCCCGGGCTACACCGTGGGTTATCTGCCACAGGATCCTCCCCTCGACGACACCAAGACGGTGAAAGAAAATGTGATGGAGGGTGTGCAGCATGTCTATGACGCACTGGCGGAATATGACGACATCAACGTGAAGTTTGGACTGCCTGAGTATTATGAGGACGCTGATAAAATAGACAAACTGATGAACAGACAGGCTGAGCTGCAGGACATCATCGACGCCACCGACGCCTGGAACATCGACTCCAAACTCGAACGAGCCATGGACGCGCTGAGATGTCCGCCTGCTGACTGGAGCGTGAAAAACCTCTCTGGCGGTGAGCGTCGCAGGGTGGCCCTGTGTCGGCTGCTGTTGCAGAAACCTGATGTCCTCTTGCTCGATGAGCCGACCAACCACCTCGACGCAGAGTCCATCGACTGGTTGGAACAGCACCTGCAGCAGTATGAGGGTACCGTCATCGCCGTCACCCACGACCGCTATTTCCTC